>Ga0182748_1000215_pt1 | contig 66859 bp, 39 predicted proteins | sample eDN3rd37CKraftOP_FD_128877 | JGI IMG/M metagenome (GOLD analysis project Ga0182748, IMG submission 128877) | Enriched Organic Plus compost microbial communities from Emeryville, California, USA - eDNA 3rd pass 37_C Kraft OP (version 2) (version 2) ... | reverse complement strand
TTTTTACACGGAAGCCCTTGCTGGAAACAGTCAAGGGCTTCTTTCGTTTACAGCGGTACAACGCCCCGGCGTGCCGCATGCAGATATGATAAGCCGGCGGCCTCCCTGCGCGACCAACAGTTAAGAACAGGCTTTGAAGAAGAACCGGAAACGGTTTATGACCGTACGGCCCTGATATACTGCCGTACGGTCATAAAAATAAAAAGCCAGCATCCCAACAGCAGTATGTCTGTTAGCCGTGTTCATCTTGGTACTCAATAGCATAAATTGTTTGTCATGTACGCAGAACTTTCAATTTATTGGTTAAATATCGAAGTGGATAGAAATGATTAGTAAAAACTAGACAGATGATCAAATCCTGTAGTAACACTTGTGATCGGCATTCTCTTCTATTTTGATCTATTGCTCCCCGATGAGTGTGTAAGTATGTCATTCATACAGCAGGCTCTTTATGGGAATAGCGTATTACTAACGCCTTCAGATGTTAAGATCTGTTTCAATGTCGCCATCTGGAAGGGTTTGACCATGACAGCATCAAATTGATGTATTTGTCCTTCAGGTGCCCGTACACTGACCTGTGACTCGTCCGATGTCAATGCTATCACAATACTCTTAAATCCCTGTGCCGCATTTTGATCTTTCACAAAGTTCAAAATATCCCAACCATCGAGTTCTTTCATATTGAGATCTGTGATGACAACATCGGCAGCATTGGATTGAAGGTATGTTCTAGCAGCATGGGAATCTTGGAAGATATGCACATTTTTAAACTGTTGTAAACTTTGTTTTACAAACATATTGTTAATGGGATTGTCATCGATAACAATAAAGCGTAGGTCTGACGATAGTTTGTTCGATTTGACTATTTGCTGAGGAGCTATTTTCTCATCAATGATGGGCACAGTCAGTGTAAAGGTTGAGCCTTTCCCCTGCTGGCTGCTGACGGACAAGGTGCCGTTCAGCTGCTCTGCCATGAGTTTGGAAATATGCAATCCAAGCCCGAAACTATTTTTAGACTTCAGATCCGTCATGTAATATTGCTCAAAAATATGCTCCTGATCTTTGAGGGCAATGCCTTTTCCAGTATCGATGACCTGTACCTGCAGGGCTTTGGCACCTTCAGATGTTATAGAAGCCCGTACTTCAACCTGCCCTTTATCGGTATACTTAATCGCATTGCTGAGTAGATTTGACACAATCTGCCTTACCCGATAAGCGCCGCTTTTGATCAGGATGTTCTGATCTATGTTGATCTGGCTAATTAGCCTCAGTCCTTTTTTGTCTGCCTGGTTTCGCTGCATTTTTACCAGATTGATCAATAGCTGGGCAGGAGAAAAATACTCTTCTTTGATTTCGAGCATGCCTGATTCGAGCTTGCCTAAGTTCAGAATGTCTTCCACGGTGACGTTAATGTCGTGGATATCTTCCGTAATTGTATCGAGCAGTGCAGGACTGATCCGATTGTTAGCGGTATTGTCTTTTATAAGGTCAATGATACTGACCAGTGAATTTAGCGGGGTACGGACATCGTGACTGACGTTAGCCAGTATACTCGCCTTTTCCTTTGCTGTACGCAATGCGTAGTCTCTTGCGGCTGTGAGCTTACGCTCATAAATTACCGTATTGTAATGGTAATACAAAAGTAAGGTGACCATGACAAGCATCAGCACAATAGATGCAATCACCTGATTGCCGAAAATAGCCGAATTTTTCTTATATAAACTAAAGTCTTTTATTTCGGCAGCTCTTAATGTTTCGTCTTCGTGGCTCTTGATTTTCAGTAAAGCCGTGCTGATGGTGCTGAATAAAGCGTAATTGGATTGCAATAACTGCCGTTCTTTTTGCTGAAGCTGCGCAAAGGAATGGCGTATTTTGCTGAAATCCTGTTTGTAGAACGATTCATTCTGCTCGATCAAAGTCTGAATCTGGCTGTGTATCGCTTTGATCTGATTTACATTAAACTGCTGCTCTAATTTATCGGCAACTAAGGTGTCATTTTTAGCTTTGAAAATCCGGTTGAAGAGAGTTCCTTTTTTTCGGACGATGGTGTCTTTTTTGGTTACATTCAACGCAGTATCCCGCAATATACGGTTGATCACAGAATCCGCATCGATTTTATTCTTTCCCGGAAGAACGGAACGGTTCGTTTTTGTGAGGAGGGACAAGGAGTCTTTCGCCAAAAAGATCATATTGTCGACCGATTGTTTAATCCGCGCAAATTCATCGGAAAGGTGGATATTATGTTCCAAAGGTGCTGCGTTCGAGAAAGAAATCCCTTTTTGTGATGATAGAATAGATAGGGAATCGATGTAAAAACGAAGGCTGTCCAGACTCTTTGTATAATACGCCAGGTTTTCAGCACTAAAATCTACCGTATAGGTGCGGAAAGCGCTTCCTGCCACATTATAAGAAGCGAAAAGCCTAAAAAATAAGCTCGTTAGCTGGTTCTTTGAACCGTATGCTTTGTTCAACCGGGCTTCGGTTTTTTGGTATTCTATATATTGGTAGGTGAATATCGATCCGATATACACTAAAGAAATAATGAGGAAAGCAATCAAAATTGTCCTGAAAATAAATATTTTTTTATTGTTTTTCACGGTAGTATTCTTTCATCCAATAAATTAACTATAGCCTATTTTATCTGTTTGGAAATCAAATTTAAGACTAATATGTGAGAATAGATGACCGGATTGTCAAGATATAGCTACATTATAGCAAAATAGCATAAGCGTGTTGATTCTGTCGAGCTGTAAACAGCTGGTTCGGATGTACGGACTTTCTTCCGAGTATTATAAAATTTTAATAATTAACCTGAATTGATCGAATAATTTAAGATGGTGTTTAGAAAAAAATATATAAAATCGTTTGAATTTTACGATCTTTTATTTAATTTCCTGTATTACTAACTGTCTTTTGTTATTTTTTTATAAAAGATATATAAACTAAAACCTGTGGTAAACTGTTATGTAACTCTTATCTAAACCACCATCTTAATTATGAAAAAGAACTATCTTTTTTACAGAAAAGCAAGGCCATTAAGCTTATTGAGCCTTGGTCTTTTGTGCTCGTCTCCTAATGTGTTCGCGAGCTATTCTGAATCGGCAATCTTGCATGCTGTAGCTGAACAGCAACAGATTTCGGGTCAGGTCAAAAACGAAAAGGGTGAACCGCTTGCTGGGGCCACGATTACCGTCAAAGGCACTACAGTGCAGGCCTCCACCAATGTAAACGGCATCTTTTCTATAAGGGCCAAACAGGGCGATATCCTGATCGTCAATTACCAGGGCTATGCACGGCAGGAAGTAACTGCTGCAGCCGGAACTGTTTCCGTCACCATGATATCGAATGCGGAGTCACTGGAGGAAGTAGTCATCGTGGGCTACGGGAAGCAGAAGAAAGGAAACCTGACCGGAGCAGTGGCAGCCGTCAACTCGGAGCAGCTCAAAAACATCTCTCCCTCCAACCTGTCGAATACCTTGGCTGGACGGGCCGCTGGCGTCAACGTCACGAATACCTCCGGTATGGCGGGGGCTTCTTCATCACTACGTATTCGGGGCGCATCCGTCGAACCACTTTATGTCATTGATGGTGTTGTCCGTGACAAGGCAGCCTTTGATGCGCTGGAGGCCAATGAGGTCGATCAGATGAGTTTTCTGAAAGATGCAGGTACTGCCGCAGTATATGGCACCCGTGCAGGGAATGGAGTGGTACTGGTAACCACAAAAAAAGGAACGTCGCAGGCTCCGGTATTCAACGTGCAGAGCAACTATTCGTTTAGTTCGCCCACGCAGACACTGCTAGCCAATTTAACCACGGCAACAGATGAACTGATCTACCAAAATAGGGTCTCACAATTTCGCTGGGAACAGGGGGATAAAATTGATCCCTGGACGGCACCGAATGGACAACGCGAGTTTGATTATTTTAAAGATAAAAATTACAATGCCAATGATGTTATCTGGCGGAATCCCTTCAGTCACCGTCAGTCTATCGCCGTCAATGGCGGAGGCGATAAAATTACGTACTACGCCTTGCTCAGTTATCGCAAAGAAAATGGCTCTTACAAATCACTGGAACACGAAAAGTTTAATCTGCGTAGTAATATTTCCGCGAAGATCAGTGATGCCTTCAGCATGGATTTTAATATTTCAGCTAACCAGACCAACTCTAACCGTTTCTTCTGGCCATTCAGCACCTCGGCAAATGACGATGATTTTGACGTGTCTGACTTCTATCGTGTGACGTTTAACTGGCCAAAGATGTATCCTTTTTACCTGACGGCGGACGGTACGCCGAGTAACACACCTACAGCCTATCCAGTACAGACACCCATGGGGAGCTGGCAGGCTTGGAATGTCATCGATCAGGTTATCGGCGACCGTTATATCGACCGCAAGGTCCGCCAGGTCAATCCGATCATGACGCTCAATCTCAAGTTGGACAAATGGGTAGAAGGTCTGTCCACGAAATTAATGGGAAGTTATGTTGCAGAAGATTACATGCGTAAACGCTACATGAGCTTTCAGAAGAATTATACCTTTACGTCTCTCAATCCTGACGACAACCGTTTTATACCAGCCCCGCCCTCGGAAGACCGTATAAATATTTTCACCTTTAGTCAGGCCCAGCCTTTCATGGACTATAACCCACAACGAAAATGGCAGTATCAGGTTGACTGGTTTCTGAATTATAACCGCAAGTTTGGCAAACATGGACTGGACGCGCTAGTCGTCTATGAACAATTCAAGTCGGGAACAACCAATATTACCTCCAGGGCCGAGAACCCGGTTATTCCATTGGATCAGATGTATATTTATCCAACGGATAGGAGCATGCGTTCGACGGACGCTTTTGAGTTGATGGATTCAAGACGGGGAGTTATCGGCCGCGCCAACTATAACTATGCGGATAAATATATCGCTGAATTCTCGTTCCGCTATGACGGTTCACCACTGTTTCCTAATGATAAGCGCTGGGGTTTCTTCCCCTCCATGTCATTAGGTTGGCGTGTGTCGGACGAAAACTTTTTCTCATCCCTCAAGAACACTGTTAGTGACCTAAAATTAAGAGCCTCATACGGAAGCTCGGGCAACTTTGTTGATGTGGAAGGCTATTCGATACTTCCCTATTCCTATATGGAGAAATATAGTTCGATCATCACTTCGCGGTCGGGCAGCAGAACTCCGGTGCCGGGATATATTTTCGGAGATAGCTATTACACCGGATTGACCTACTTGGATAACCCAACGATGAACCTAACCTGGACGAAGTCGAAGAGTTATAATGTCGGTGTGGATTTTGGTTTTGCAAACAATAAACTCACTGGAAGTCTGGATGGATTTATCCGTAAGGAAACAGATATTTTGGGCACTAGAGGAATCAAGGTGCCGGACAACTATGGCCGGGCACTTGCCCCTGAAAACTACGCAGCCCGAAGTTTTAGAGGAGGGGAGCTCTCGCTTAACTGGAATGATAAAGTGGGGGAGCTGTCTTATGGGCTGAACGCCAATATGGGCTATGCCAAAGATCGTTGGGATATTTTTGATGAAGAGCCATCTTATGGTCCCGGAGGGAGAGAACATTTCCGTTCTAAAGTGGGACGCCCCGAAAACAGGATTATCGGCCTGGAAGCTTCGGGGCTAGTGCGTTCACAGGCGGAAGCAGATGCACTAAAAGAAAAAGGCTTTAAGACCTACGGACGTGATCCTTATCCGGGAATGATCCTTTATAAGGATATCCGTGGACAGAATTATTCCGATCAGCCCGACGGTATTATTGATGATAATGATATGCAGCTGCTGTCGGAAAATAATACACCCCGCATCAACTATGGATTTGGGTTTAATGCAAGCTGGAAAGGTATCTATCTATCAGCGCTGTTCCAAGGTGTATTAGCCTATGACCGTGTCATCAGCAATCAGGAAGGTGCGGGTATGCGTCAGCATGGGGATACCTTTAGGCCTTACTATCCGATCTGGACTTCGGATGTCTGGACACCGGAGAACCCGGATGCAAAATATCCGCGTCCCGTAGGATACAACTGGCAGGAATCTGGTGCGGCATCCTCTACCTTCTGGATCCGAAACGGTGCCTATATGCGGTTAAGAGATCTAAATGTGTCATATACATTACCCCAGTCCATCACGGAGAAAATCAAAATGAAAAGCGTCAATGTGTTCTTAAATGGAACTAATTTGTTCGTTTTTTCACCGATGAAGGAGTTTCACGATCCCGAACAAAAAATGTATGATTCCTATCCTGTGATGAAGACATTTACGCTAGGGCTTGATGTTAAATTTTAATTGCTTTTAAAGATGAAAAAAATATTTTATCCTTTGATTGCCTTAGCATTGGCAACGGCATCTTGTAAAAATGTTCTGGATATTGAAGACCTGAACTCGGTCAATGAAGATAGAGTGTGGAATGATCCAAATCTGGTCAATGCTTATCTGGCCAATCTATACACGTTGTTTGGAAACTGGAACAGTGGGGCAGATAACAATTCGCAGCAACTTGCTGGAATCAACTTTTCGCTGAATGCTGTTACCGTTAACAATTCGGCTTATAAAGCATGGGATTATACGACAATCCGGAAGATAAATACCGCTATCCAAAAGGTCAGCGGAAGCACAGGACTAAATGACGCGACCAAAAAATCGATACTGGGACAGGCGCTGTTCATGCGGGCTTATATGTACTTTAACATGGTTAAATATCATGGTGGTGTGCCCTATATTACCAAACCACAGGATCTGGAAGAGGATGACCTGAAAGTTCCTCGCAACTCAACCAAAGAGTGCTTTGATCTGATCGTCAAAGATCTGGATGACGCCATGGGTTATTTGCCGATGACGATCGCGAAGGGGGCGGCGGATTACGGTCGCATAGATGGTAACTTCGCTCTCGCTTTCAAAGCCAAGGTGTTGCTGTATAAGGCCTCGCCGCAATTCAATCCTGCAAACCCGTACGGAAACGTGTATTGGGCTGAAGCGCATGCTGTCAACAAGCTGGCTTACCAACAGCTCAAAGCACAGGGATATAGCCTCACGGCGGATTACGCGAATATTGCGCTTGTTGAAAAGGGGCCTGAGGTAGTTTTTGCGGTGATCAACTCTTATCCCAATAAAGTAGCCAACTGGGATAACGGGGTACGTCCGGGGTCGGAGAGCCGGGGGACGGCGAGCGCTGTACCTACCTGGGACTTTGTCAAAGAGTTTCCGATGAAGGATGGCAAACTTTATTCGGATCCGACCAGCAAATACCATAAAACTGATGCACAATTTTTGCAGTCTTACTGGGAAAACCGCGATCCTCGCTTCGATAAGTCAATCGTTTGGAATGGAAAAATCTACGAAGTGTCGGGCAAAACGGGTAAACGGCAATACACATCATTGGGGATAGCAGACGCGTTGGACAATTTTGGGGAGAATCCTAACGCCGGAACTACGTCGTCCAACAGAGATCGGTATACGGGATTTTTTATTTTGAAGAACTCCAAGCTCTCGTTACGTCAGACTCAGGTGGAGACACAGTATGACGTCGACTTTGTATTGATGCGTTATGCGGAAGTGATGTTGAATTATGCCGAAACGGCTAATGAAACAGGAGATCTGGCTACAGCTATGTCCATCTTGAAGCAGATCCGCATGCGGGCAGGAATTGAGCCGGGTGCGGACAATAACTATGGCATTGTCGCGAGTAACAGGACCGAAATGCGCGAAGCCTTATTGGCTGAGCGGAATATTGAATTCTGTTTCGAAGGACACCGTTTTTGGGATCTTCGGAGACTGCGCAGACTATCTGTATTGAACAATGCAACGAAGCATGGAGTGGAGGCTATCGCCATCAACGCCAATGGCTCTGAGATGGATTTGAAAGCTGCAGCAAATCTGGCAAAAACTTATCAGTTGAAGGAAAACCAGTTTAAATACAGTGTGCTGCAGGTGCCCAGTACGGGAAATAAGGTTAACTTAGTTCCTGATACTTATTATTTTTTCCCGATCGCGCAATCGGTAATCGATAAGAATCCAAATATCAAACAGAATAAAGATTGGGGCGGGGAGTTTAATCCTACACTAGAATAAGTTGATTTAAATTATGACCTCGTCGCTTAGCCCGTCATCTGGTGGACTAAAGAAACGGGGGCTCCACAAGGAGCCCCCGTTTCTTATTGAGGGAGAGATATTTCTTGCCTAGTTACTCCAATTCAATTAATTTTTGTTTTGCAATACCCTGCTTCTCTTCCTGTAGGATAGCTACCTGAAGATTGCATACCAGAGTTAGAATAATAAGCACAACAAAAGCTACAGGAATGATCAGGCCGATGATCACGGCCAAAAGCAGAGAAATGTTTAAATATTCCTGATCCCTTTTGGATGAAACTTTTAGTCGTGAATTTTTAAATGAGTCAAAAAGATCCTGAAGAGCCTTTGTGATCGTTTTGCCGTTGATGCTGAATGTCGTTTTAGTTGTCATGATCTTTATTATTTTTATGTTTTAATCCTTATTTGATATCTCAAAGGTAGGCCAGATCTGCTGGATGACGTAGATGCATTAGGTCAATCGGCAGGGAATCTCGGTAAGTGACTTACATTTATCGGTAAATGTCAAAGCGTCCTGCATTAAAGACCTACATGCTCCGTTTTCGTTTGGGTGGGTCCTCCCGTATCTTGCTTATAAGTAGGGTCGTAGTTCCACTTGATACGATCTGTCAACACTTTGCCATCCTGTTGCATTACTTTCGCTTCCAGAGTATTTGATCCTTGTTTGAGTCTGACATTTTCAAAGATATAGTGTACGGCTGTTTGTCCTTTTTTTGCGCCTGTAATAGCAGTCCCATTAATAAACAATGTTGGTTCTCCTTTATTCGAATAAACGGTGACAGGAGTCATTTCGTTGCCGCGGTTGATCATGCGGCGTTGGGTAATATACAGGACCGGCTCCTTGCTCCAATTGGCCTTGTACCAGTAGAAACCGTCTTTTTTTAACTTTCTGTCAAAGGAAACCAATCCCTTATAATTCCTTGGATTAACATTCAGGGCTGTGATCGGCGTGGCAAAATCAAAGGTATTCCAAACATAAGAGCCAAGGAAAATTGGATTTTTGGCGATGACGCCCCAATGAATTTCATGAAATTTGGTCGCATATTCTTCTGGAAAGAAGTATGGATTGCTCCATTGATTGCCAAAATTGCCCACCACCTCGGCCTGATCTTCGGGTATTGCTTCTGCACCGTATTCGGAAAAGATGATTTTGTAGTCTTTAAACTCACGGCTGATTCGTTGGGCCCAGGAAGCTACATCGTCATCCTTTTCGGATTTGTCTTCAAGCTCACCGTTGTACCAGCCAAAATAATGATTGATCCCCTGTACATCTGCATTGTTGTTGACAGGATGGTTGATCAGGTTGTATCCACTGACAGAGACCGTATAGCGGTCTGGATCCTCGGATTTGGCAAGATCATTTAATTTACTGGTCAGTTCGACCGTGTAAGCCGTGGGGCTATAAACTTCATTATGCATCCCCCAGATATAAATCGACGGATGATTGAAATTCTGCCGGATCAGTTCTTTTAGCTGTTGTTGGGCATTGTTGTCTTCCAGGGTTGTCACGCGGTTGACAAAAGGAATCTCTGCCCAGACGACCAGGCCTATACTGTCACATTTTGAATAGAAGTATTCCGATTGCTGATAATGAGCTAAGCGAATTGAGGTCGCTCCCATTTCTTTGATGATAGCCAGATCCTCGTCGTGATCAGCGTTGCTTAGCGCAGAGCCCTTGCCCCAGCGGTCTTGGTGGCGGCATACACCATAAAGGGGGTATTTTATGTCATTTAAAAAGAAGCCCTGCCCAGTGCGCAATTCAAATTTGCGAATGCCCAACGGGGTGATCACTTCATCGATGATCTCCCCACCTTTCTTTAGCTGGGTTACCGCACGATAGAGGTATGGATCGTCTAATCCCTGCCATAGATGTGGAGCTTTGATGGTTAGCTGTTGCGTGATAATCTGTCGGCCTTGTGGCGGCACTGTGTAAGCAGTTGTCTGCTTTGCTTTTATCGTGCCGTCTTTCTCAAAGATCGTAGTGAGCAGTTCAATTGGCTGGGTGCGGCCAGATTTGTTGTCGATTTTCACTTTAACAGCGATATCTGCAGCTTTTTTCGATACATTTTTTTGTGTGATATAGACGCCGTCAGAAGCGAAGTCATTGACAGCAATATGGATATCATCCGTCACGATAAGTTCAACGGGCCGGTAAATGCCGCCATACATCGGGAATAAGGTGTGATTGACCGGAATAACCTGCGGGGTGGCCTCGTTGTTCACTTTGACCAATAGCTCGTTTTCTTGGCCCAGTTGGAGCATGCCGGTCAATTCGAATACAAATGCGGAGTAGCCTCCTTGGTGCCTTCCCACAAAGCTATAATTGCCATTACGCTGACTGTTATCATAAACGATATCGTTTTTACCCTTTTTGGCGGCAAGAGGACTATTGTTCAGGTACACCTCCGTTTGAGTATTGACACCCTCAAATCGAACAAAGATACGTTTTCCCTTCCATTCCGTTTGAGGTACGAAAGTTTTGCGATAGAACGCATCGCCAGTATAAAAACGTTCATTTTTTCCCAGACTTCCAGGCTTGATGTCCTTCTGCTGCATATCCACAGCGTTCCAGGTATGAGGCAGATTAACCAGCTGCCACTTTCCCTCAAATGTGAGGTGATAATCCAGAGGAGATGCGGAGAAAGGGCCTTTTTTGAAAGACCAGTTTGAATTGAATGGAATAACGGTCCTGGCCTGTAAGTTCGCCAAAGTCATTCCAATAAAGAATAGCATATAAAAAATCCTTATGATCATATGGTTTTTAAATTAGGGTAATTGTTTCATTTTCAAATATAGCCAAGAAAAACACAATCGCTAATTTGGCACTTCTTAGGTGTATTTTTATTTGAAAATAAATTGATAATTTCGAGCATAAATTGTTTTACTGGTTATGTTTATTTCTTTATATATGTAATTGTACCCGGTACACTACAACGTTTTCGAGAGTTGCGCAAACGATTGATTGGTAGCGGACTGCAGCGATAACTTAATAATTTCTTTACCATTGTGGTAGCAGATACATGCCGCCCTCAACATGGGGAAGCTTAATGTTCAAACAGATAGGCACACTTGTGGCGCTTTCAGTTACTTTGGATTACGCGAGTCGGATTCCTACTAATTTTGATGTATTATTGTAAGTTAAAAGACTAATTATCACATGAAAAGTAAATTATTGATTGCATTTATGCTCATACCGCTGTTATTCCAGCAAGCGATTTCTCAAATAGCGATTATTCCGAGGCCTTTGAAATATGAAATTAGGAAAAGCGAAATGATCTTATCGGAGCATGTGGGGATCGCTGGGGATGTTAATTTCGAATCGTCGCTGTGGTATTTAAGAAAATTGCTGTTAAATCGATATGGCATCTCAACATATATGGCAGATGAAAAGCAGGCTACAGTTGTCCTAAAGTATGTCAGTGAGCTGGAAAGCGAAGCCTACCGTCTCCAAGTCGGTCAAAAGCAGATAACCGTATTTGCTTCCAACCGAGCTGGTATGATCAATGCTTTGTCCAGCTTGGATCAGTTGATCGCCGCTGCCAATAGGAAAACCAAGGGTTTTGAATTACCAGCTTTAGAGATTGAAGACAAACCACAGTTCGCCTGGCGTGGCTTTATGCTTGACGAATCCAGGCATTTTTTTGGTAAGGAAAAAGTAAAATCATTGTTGGATTGGATGGCCTTCTACAAGCTAAACAAATTTCACTGGCATCTGACGGACGAGCCGGCCTGGCGTTTGAGTATTCAGCGGTATCCCTGGCTAACACAAATAGGGGGGATTGGTAATTATCTGAACCCGTATGCTCCATCACAATATTATAGTCAAGCTGATATCAGCGAGATCATACGCTATGCTGCTGAACGAAACATTGAGGTGATTCCTGAAGTGGATATGCCGGGGCATGCTACTGCTGCCAACCGGGCTTATCCATTTTTGTCCGGCGGTGGAAACGATAGACACCCTGACTTTACCTTCCATCCGGCTAAAAATTCGACATACACGTTCTTAACAAACGTTTTAAGGGAGGTGAAATCCCTGTTTCCTAGCAATTACATACATTTAGGCGGTGATGAGGTTGCTTTTGGCAGTGATGCCTGGAATAACGATAGCAAAGTTCAAGAATTTAAAAGAGCAATGGGATTAAAGAATAACAAGGAGGTAGAAGACTATTTTATTCGTCGCATGGCAGATTCTGTAGCTGGCATGAGCGGAAAAATCATTGTCTGGGATGAGATGGCAGATGCTGGCCTTTCTGTGGATCGTACTGTCATGATGTGGTGGCGCCATGATAAGCCCGAACAGCTGAACAAGATATTGAACAAGGGGTATGGGGTCATATTGACTCCCAGACTGCCCATGTATTTCGATTTTGTACAACAAGAAGACCACCAGTATGGTCGTAGGTGGGGAAAAGACTTTAATCCTTTGATCAAGGTATACAATTTTGCCGGAAGCGAATTGGATAGTTTGGGAGTGAAGAAAAAACAGGTTCTGGGTGTTCAGGCCAATCTTTGGACGGAGACCGTAACCAATATCAGCCGACTGGATTATCTGGTATTTCCACGAATCGCTGCACTGGCCGAGGCGGCTTGGACGCCGGGACCGATGCGTAATTTTGAACAATTTTCAACTACGCTGAAAAAGCATCTACTGCTCTACCGGGACCAGGGTCTTTATTACTTTGATCCCTTTAAGGGAAGCAATCCCGAGCCTGCTGTGATCAAAACATCGCAGAAACAATATATTGATAATCCGAACTAACGAAAATTTCTAAAAATCTGGCTGTTGTGGTAAGTATGGTAGTCGATTCAGGAATGATGAATATGGTAAACGGCATTTCGACTCCAATGGTGATATGTTGGGCGATTATGAGCAGGGTTGGGAAAGGAAAATGCCAAAGGAATTTGAATGGCTTGAAGGACGTGATTGGGACTGTGTGATGACTATACCGCCCAAGGGCTGGGGTTATATGAAGGATTGGTCGGGCTATATTGCTGCAAAATGGACAAGCCCTGGAATTGAAGCATGCTGACATTGGTTTGGACCTTGACAAAAATACGTATTATGATGTTGCTCTTCCCGAAACATTTGTTTCAAAAAAGGCTTTTGTCCTGAAAATGAAATTAGGCAGTCCAAAAACACAAAGTGAGAAGTTGATGGATGCGAAAATGTAGTGTATCTAAACTGTGAAAGTGGAACTCAAACATAGCTGGTTTGAGTTCCACTTTCTTTATAGGATGCCAAGCAATTGTTCAGGTTGGTGGATAATATGGTCTGCACCGTGTGTTCTCAGTTCGTCTTCCTCCCGGAAACCCCAGGTCACACCAATCGCAGTTACCCCAGCGTTTTTCGCGGTGTCCATGTCCACAGAAGAATCCCCTATATAATAACAGTCTTTTTTAGCTACTTGCAATGCATCTAAGGTATCAAGCACAATGTCCGGATCAGGCTTGGCCGGCCGGCCGGTTCGATGCCCCAAGATCAGGTCAAAAGGGATGTCCGGAAAGTATTGTGTCATCAAAGGAATGACAGCCTCATGATACTTGTTGGACGCTACAGAGATCAGATAGCCCAGTGATTTTAACTGTTCGAGTAAAGAAACAATACCGGGGTAAGGCTGTGTATGCGTTACGGCTTTTTGTTCATACTGACGTTTAAAGGCGCTTAATAGGACTGATATTGTACTTTCTGAGCGGGCCTCTTCGGGTAGTGCGCGTTCGATAAGTTTCTGTACACCATTGCCTACAAATTTTTTATAGGCAGCAAGCTCATGGATTGGGTAGCCGTACTCTTGCAGGACTGCATTGCAGCTGTCGCCAAGGTCCCGGAGGGTGTCGAGCAATGTCCCGTCCAGATCAAATATGATTAACTTCATGAAGCTAATCTAGTGAAAAACGTTGATTGATCTATGGCATTATATGCGGATTGTCCTGTGTTTTTTGCAATGGCCCTGCACTTTTTGCATGACGTGGGGTAAACTAAAGCCGGAACTCTTCGAGATTGAGTTCCGGCCATCTTTAATGTTGCACGACCTGGTTGATTGTATATTATTTTACCAGATAGATTAATGTCGGAAAGTGGTCCGAGAATCCGTTGATAAAAACGCCTCCCGAGAAGGTTCGGTGTGGATAACCTTTGTTCCGGCCCTCCTGCTGCACGAGGAAATCTCTATTGAAAATTTCGGCTTTGGCAAATCGGAGGCCTTTGTTTTTATTTTCTAAAAGCGGCTTTGAGATAATAATCTGATCAAAAAGATTCCATTGTCCCTGATAACCCAGTGAGCCAATACCTCGGTCGTAGAATTTCCACATTGTATTGAATAATCCCTGAGTAGGGACATCTTGTGGATTTTTCTTTGCCTCCAAAACTTCCTTTACACTTTTGTTGTTGGGATCATCGTTTAAATCACCCATGATGATAATCTTGGCTTCAGGATTTTCGCGGTATAGCGAGTCGCAGATGCCCTTGGTAATTGTGGCTGCAAATTCCCGTAGTTCTGAGGATTTGTTGCCATAACGTGAGGGCCAGTGGTTGACGATGATGTGTAGGGTGTCGCCGGCGACAGTCCCCGACACCAGCAACTGGTCCCTTGTTTTGAAATTGGGGTTGTCGGGCAGTACAAATGGATATACCCGATCGTGGAAAGGGGTGAAGAAGGCTGGATTGTACAGAAATCCCACATCCACACCGCGGCGGTCCGGAGAATCGTGATGTATAATCTGTAGGTCTAAACCGCCGAGCTGTGGATCTCGGGCCAGATCTTCAAGGACCCTGCGGTTTTCGATCTCCGCTACTCCGAGAGCGATAGGTCCCAGACTCGAAACAGGTGAGCCAATTGCACGGATTGCCCGTGCCATATTTTTTATTTTCTGCCGATATTTTGTTTCTGTCCATGTGTTGGCTCCCGTTGGTGTAAACTCATCGTCATTGATGGTGGAGTCCTTTATGGGATCATATAAGTTCTCCAGATTATAAAATGCGATGGGGTATACCCTGCGGCTGCTCTGTGCAGTACACAGCTGCATCCCAGATAAAACAAGACACAAAATATAGCCGATCTGTCTGTAGTTCATGTATAGTTTATTTAGTAACAATAATGGTGTTGTCTGACCCGTTTCCGGCCTTTGCGCCCTGGATCTTAATATTGTCGAGTCTGAAGCCGTAAGCATTTTCGGATCCGGTCATCGTGAACTCCACGGTACTTGTCGCAGCCGCAGCAATATTCGGAATGCTGATGGTATAGTATTTATTTCGTTCATCTGTTGAGCTGATGGTGACAGGCGTGCTCGGGACTGTGTAGCTTGTTCCATTTATTTTTACTTTCATGGCATTTAGATTCGTTGTTTCGCCAACATTATAGATATTGGGGACTAGCTGGTAACTCAATGTAAGGCCAGTTTTGTTGTCAGTCTGTATTCCAGAGATCTTTAAGGTAACATCTTTGTTGGCTGGAAACCATACGGAAGCGCTGATGCCACTTGCGGTACGGATGTCGGCTGCACCACTTTCTTCTGTGTAGAGTACAGGCGACTTCATATCGAAATCGGTAAAATCTGCAATTTTTGGCCGGTTGCCACTTGGGTAAGTCCCGTCGCCAAAAGTTTCACTAAAGAGCACATCATCCGCTCCGGGATCGGTTGGTGAGGTTCCGGCGTCGGTGCCATCAAAGTCGATAACGTCGGTTTTGTCCCTTAAAAACAGCTGCCAGCCGCCATTGAAACGGCCTAATATGCCGATCAATGTTCCTTTGCCTTTGGGCAGGATCTCTTTGGCAAAGCTTGAATAGTTGCTGTTACGGACGTCTAATGTTTTACCATTGGGGTCTTTCACGACTTCGGTGACAGTCGCATCGCCACCTGCAAAAGCGTTGACCCCGCCGTTTGTAAAACGCACATTTTTGATAGCAACCAATTTATTGACCATAGAAGCATCCAATTTGGAAAGGTCAATTTCCAGGGGCATGAGGTTGGCGGTGTTGGGCCATCCGCTTACTTTGCAGTGCTCTTTGAAGATCTCCCATGCAATGCGGTTGGCGTTGGTGCCACTGAAGCCGATCTGCAGTTCGCCCCCATATTTTACCATAGAAAGACCTTTTAGGCTGACGTAGACCTCCTGACCTGCACGAAATGTCGTATAAATACTGTTTTGGTCAATCCCCATGTTGATGGCAGCGGTCTGATCCTGAATATATAACTGTTTATAGATATTACCGGAGATGTCATTACCGGTCACCATCGCTTTGATAACCAGGTCCTCATCAATGACCTTCGGTTCGGAGATGTTGGCATATTTCTCTTTTAAAGCGGCGATGGTTGTGTTGGCGCTGGGGCCATTATAGGCAGGCTCGGTGAGCAGGGGCGCTTCATGTTCACGCTTACAGGCGCCTGCAAGTAAGATAAGTCCGATGCAGAGGAGTGATAGCATGGACGTATAGACAATTTGTATATTTTTTTTGTTCATCGTTATTGAGATTAAAATCTATAAGATACATTGAAAAAACAGTTGATTCCCTGCATGTAGTAATATTTGGATGCAAACTTATTCGGTGCCGTAATATCCAGACGCGCATTTTCGAAACCGCCTGTCCGGATATTTTTGTTGTTTAATAAGTTGTTAACTGCCAGATTGAAATTCATTGATTTCCGGTTTTTCAGGTAGAGTATTTTACCGATAGACACATCGACAGTGGTACTGTTTTTTAATTTCTCCTGTTGTGTTAAGCTATGATACGCATCGTTTTGTTCAGGATCATACGGATTGATGGATGTATAGTTAGATGCCAGTTGGCGAAGTGGTGCTTTTGCCAGATACATATCTCCGGCATAATTTACATTGGCGCCGAAGAACCAGTAATCGACAAAATAACGAAGACCCAATGTTCCGGCCGTCTGCGGCATTCCACCCACATAATAATTGTTGAGGTATACCATTTCGCGTTCATTGTTGATCAGCCCATTCTCTGAGTTCTGTGCGCCCATTGGATTATTGCTGTAATAATATTCTGCCTTCGTAGCTGCAAGATCAATACTCCAGTTGTTGTCCACTTTATACGTCATTCCGAGTTCCACGCCCCGGTTTATCTGATTCATGTCTTTTAGACCGTGATTGATAAAGGTACGGGCAGCATCGTTGTAATAGCTTTGTCGGCTGATCAGGTCGGTAAAGTTGGTCTGAAAAGCGGATATCCTCCCGTTTATTTTCGGTAGTGAGAAGATGTAACTGATATCTGTCGAGAATATTTTCGCACTTTTGAGATCTTCAAAGGTAAAATCGCTTACCCTGGGAGAGATGTATGCATCATTTGCCAAAGGCGCTTTGGTCTGATAGCTGATTTTGGCGTTCAACAGGTGGCGGCCGTTGAATTTGTAGGTTAAGCCACCTTTGAAGGCATAATCAACAAAATGATGCTCCTGACCTTTTCCGTAAGAGTTGGTGGGAAAGCGTCCGTTCTTCATATACCCAATCCGTTGGAAACTACTGTACGAAAGCTGTGTGGCGTAGAAAAAATCAATGTTGGAATAACTGTACTCATTTTGTAGCCAGGCGTTCGCAGACTTGATATTGATATTGTAGCGGTATCCAAAGGTGTCGCCGTTATGCGCTTTAAAGTTGGGGTTCAGTAGGTCATTTTGGCTTTGAACAGTATTCTGTCCAAAATCGCGTTCTGAAAATTTGTCAATATCAAGCACATATTCGGCACCTAATAAATCATCCACAGTTTTATATTGTTGAGATTGAGATCCTTTGGCACCGATACCCAAAGTCAGTTTGGAATGTTCATTGATGGTTTTGTTGAGCGTGGAGTTGAAACTGCTTTCCAGAAGATCACTGTGACGTTTTTCAAGCATGTAGATGGCTGCACCGTCGTTGAGCTTATTCTCGAGTTTATTAACCAGATACAAGTTGTCCCAATCCACCTGGGATATTCTGGCAGACTGCCAGAGTGCTGTATACTGCTGATTGGTGATGGAATCCGTAAAATAGCTGGGCAGGTTGCGGTAATAATCTGGTCTGGGGTCAGGTCCGTTGTACCAGTTTAGGGCCGTACTGGCATACTTTCCATAGTGCAGTGATATTCCCGTTGTCAGCTTGGTATTAGGATCTATTTTCCAGATATGGGAGAGGACTGCAGTGGGGTCATAGGCTGTCACAACGCGTGAATTCCGGATTTTCCCGTCTTGATATCCCCAGTTGGGGTTGTATAGGTTGTTGTCAAGCAGGTCGTAGGCTTCCTGGAATGATCCAGATTGTTGACCCCGTTTCACCGGCGAGCCAAAAGTGACCAGAGACAAACTATGCTGGCCTTGCCTGAACTGTTTCTCAATCGATAGCGCATAGGAAAAGTTGTTGTAAAACGTTCCCTGGATATTGCCTTTGTCAGCGTAGCGGCCACCGATAAGACCTGTAAAGGCCCAGCCATTGTCCAGTAGTCCTGTTGAATAGCTGAACATCCCGCGGCTGTAGTAGTTGCGGTTGGTATAAGTTGCTGTCGCTTTTGTGCCCTTGGCAAATGTACTGGCCCGCATGTTGATATTTTCAGAACCGCCGATGGAACCGAACGTGAAGGTGGATGCATCCATAGCATTGTCCTCATCCCCATTCCTGGTCAGATCGTTGATGGCTCCAATGGATGCATAATTGAACACGCCCCGGAGCTGATCATTAAAATGTATGCCATTGATATATTTCTGCTCGTACCTATTATTATATCCCCGCACCCGAAATCGGAATGGAGATAGCTGATAGCCGATTTTGTTAATATATACGTCATTGGACAGGATGATCTTGGCCGCTATATTTTGATCGAAAGACTCATTGTCATCGTCCAGCAGGTCATCTGCCGCCATGCCCAGCAGGACCGTATTATCATTGTCATTGCTCGGAAGCACAAAGATATCTTCCATATCGAGCAGTCCTGATGCAGGAATCTGAATGGTGATTTTGGTCTCCTGAATATTACCGCCGGTGATGAGAATAGTTTCTGCTCCGGGTTTTAATTTGGGCAGATTAAAATTACCTTTCGAATCGGTGACGACTGATTTCTGATTTTTTTCGAAAACCAGTCTTACGTTAGAAAACGGTTCTTTGCTCACCTGATTGCGGACAATACCCTGTACATTGGCCTGCTGGGCGAAGATAGGTGTACTGGCAGCAGATAAGAGTGCAAATAGTATGTATTTTTTATACATATCCTGGGGTTAAATAGTGAGTTGTGTTAAGATAGCAAATGCAACACACGGCCAGTGTGTTGCATTGAATATGCTTGTGTTGTTGTATGTTTATTTTTGACCGGTCAAAGCCAGGTCATCCAGTCGTATACCAACGGTATTTGCTGTTCCAGCCACCGCTATTGAAATTGTGGAGTTTGCGGGAATGCTTGTTTCCGATGATAAATCGATTTCCAATGGATATTTGGTATTTGTTTTATAACCGTTTTCGTCAGAGAAGACCGTAGCAGCTGGAGAATAGCTTTTACCATTAAAGGTGACGACAATATTTTTGGCATCAAATGCCGAAGCCGCGCTATTGCTGTTTACGCCCAAGACGAATTTAAATTTCAACTTGGTTGCTCCTGCTGTATTGATGTCAGATACGGTGAATTTCGCATCTGCATTAGCAGGTACCCAAACATTGTTATCATTAAAGCCTGTGTAGCGAATAGATAATTTTCCGGCATCCAATGTGTATTTAACAGCGGTGTTGGACCAGCCGGTAAATTTGTCGAAATCGGTATTGGAGGCGACTTTTTCCGTCCCGAATCCTTCTTCATATAACGTCTGTTCGACTGGGTCAGTACCACCACCATTGTCCTCATCTTTGCCGATCGTATAAGATCCGGACGGTATGTCGGTCCAGTCGGTGATATTTCCTGAGGCAACTACCGCTGTATTGTTGCCTGCTTCTTCCTGTAACGTGATATTGTACGTGTATTTTTTACCAGCCTCATAGCTAGTTGTCGATGGTAAAGTCCAGGTGTAGGTCTCACTACCGATCTTAAATTCAACTTTTGCATTCGTCACATTTGCCACTGGGAGTAAAATGGCTTCTGCCATAGTGCTCGAGGCCGCAGCAACCGTTTTTGCACTGATCGCAGCAGGGTTGCCGGCAGCAGTCAAGGTGCCTGTAGCCAGGTCGAAGCTGGCTGTGGTATTAAAACCGTTGTAGGTTACGGTTAAACCAGTTAATGTGCTTACGCCTTTTCCGGCGGTAACGGTTAAGTTAACCTTACTGAGCTTATGGCTAAATTGTAGTTGAGCATCAGGATTGTTTTTATTGACACCGGCCACATTGTTTGCATACAACAGGTCAATCTTATTCTGTTGTGTCTGGTCGCTTATATCGACAGGGTAGATGCCGTTGCTGATTGTTGATTGATAAGGATAGTAAGCAATAAAGTCTACACTGGACCCATCTGAGGGGTAGAGAATTTCCTCAGTTGCGCTGCCTGCGCTGAAGTTGCCATCACCATTTGTGGTGACATATTGTTTGTTGCCGGCCAGTACATTGCTCAGCCCGCTGCCGGCTTTCATGAAGACACCGATCGCGTCATTGGCTTCCCATTTGTCTCCGGCTGCCTTTGTGCTCACCTGATTGGAAATTGTGGAAGAAAAAGTTACTGCTTTGGTGATGTCCTGTTCCGGAAGAGGTGCCTTCTGGCAGGCGCTTGTAACGGCTGCGGCCGTAGCCAGGAATAAAAGTTGGTTTACTTTCATAATTAAAATGAATTGATATGACTAAATCGTTTATTAATTATTTCCAGATGGAGGTATTGATATTTCCTTTTTGCATGCTGTCGAGATCGGGGAAGAACGTAAATCCGGTTGCTTTTTCAAGATCACTTACAGATAGTCTGTAAGCATCGAATGTAACTCCGGATGGCGGTGTTACGTTATCTATTTTGTAAGCGATGGTGTAATATTCCGTCCCTTTTTTCATGGCCAGGGCTTTGAAGTAATACTTCGGTATGGCAATGTCTTTTCCATCATTGTCCCGGGCATAGTCAAGCGCGCTGCTGGTCGCTGTGGTAGGCATGGCTCCTGTTACAACATACATGGTATCACATTGCGCTGTCCAGGTCCTGATCTTCGTTTCCAGGTTTGCCCAAATTCCCTGGTTGAGGCGTGAGGCTTGCGCCGTCATGTTCGTGAAATAGAAAGTCGTTCTATTTTGCGAAATAGTGAGATTACGGTCCGCACTTGGGATCTGATGCCCGCGGTCATACCCTGAGGGCTGGAAACCTTTAAACAAAGTCGGTTGAAAAGCCGTTGATATACTCGGGTCGTACTGCCAGTCGTCTGTACGGTTGCCCGAACCCAGGATGCTGCTATACAGCGGATAGGCGACCCAATACGCCATCTTTAATTTTTTGTCATATAGCATGGCATAATTGCGTGTTGTATTTGCTTCAGGCATAAAATGCTGTATAAAAACTTCGTCGTTCGTCAAACTGTTCATTTTTGGAATTTCCAAGTAGGCCTGAGAATTACCTATTCCTCCACTCGGCTTTCCATTGTCAATTGTAATCGCAAAGCTATACCGGTTTCCGGAGGCCAAGTCTTTTAAAGCTTGGTTTTGAGGCACCGTCCAGGTGTAGCTATCGCCATTTGGGGCGACAAACTTAATTGCTTTACCCGAGATGTCTTCTCCGGGAAGAAGGATAAATTCTACTTTAGCGGTATTGTTGGTCCCAGCGGTTACCTTTGCGGTGACCTCCTTTTTTGATTCCTGGTTGACTGACAGCTTTCCTGTGGTTAGGTCAAATCCGGCTGAAGTGCTTACTGCCGGCATTTTCACAGTAATCTGATTCGCTTCTAAAGCCGATGTATTGGTGACCGAAAGGCTGATGCTGATCTTGCTGAGTTGCCGTACGAAGGTCAAGGGTATGGTTGTGTTGTTTTTACCGATGTTCTTTGCATTGGCAGCATACATAAAGTCCAATGTTTCTGGTTTGGACTGATCACTTAAATCGATTGGATATAAAAAATCCGTTAACGGCTTATACGGATAGTATGCGATGAAATCCACGGAAATATCAGGCATAAAAACTGGAGTTGCACTGGTGAATGTGCTGCCATTGAAGGAGAATAAACGGTTGTTGGCCTGATCAACGATGGATGAGGAGCTCAGGGGTTGGCCGGACCTGAACATATACACAGCGATCTGATCGTTTTTATCCCATGTTGTTCCTGTGGCTTTGGTATTGATCTGGCCGACTATCGTAGGTGTGAATTGTATTGCGGATTGCCCGACGCCGACTTCTTTTTTTTGGCACGAATTGAATGTAAGCAAAGCAATCATAAAAAAAGCTATTCGACACACATGATGTTGTGGAATAGTTATGATCTTATAAATCATGTTGACAGTTAGTGTTTGTTAATAATGTAAAGGCAAAAATACTTAAGTTGGGTTAAATAAATGTGAAGATTCTGTGTTCTTTTACACGAATACCGCACTAAATGACGTATGTGTTTGATTTTAAGGAGTGTTTTCTCTGTAAAATATTTCTAATTTTTCGAAAACGGTGAAAATTAACCCCATTTTATAGGCAGTTACAGATTATATTGCATATAAAAGTGAATTTATTTAGGTTTGTTAGCAAATTAACTTTTATGAATGCCCGATATTTTCGATTTTTTTTAGTTCTGTTGTTTCCGCTTATTTTTCTTTTTAATAGTTGCGGCGACAAGGAAGACGTTGTAAGCGAAGGGGAGAACCGTGCTGTTTTGGTTTATATTGGTGCGAATAATAATCTCGTTGCTGATGCTTATCGTAGTATCAACGCGATGGAGGAAGGTATGCTCGGGCTCCGTTCGGACGTGTACGTCTATGCCCAGCTGGCTGGCGTATCTCCCAAGATTTATAAGATAGTGGGCGATGGTAGCCCTGAGATAAAAAGTACCGTTATAAAATCCTATGGGGATCAGGACTCCGCAGACCCGGCTGTGATGAAACAGATTCTCCAGGATATGCAGCGGTACGCAGGTAAGCGTCCTTTGGGCCTTGTCCTGTGGTCCCATGCAACAAATTGGCTGCCGAATACCAATATAAAATTGATGTCGTTTAACGATGATAGGGGGAATAAAACCGAACTGAAAGACCTGGAGGCGATTATCCCTGCCGGACTTGACTTTCTAATGTTCGACGCTTGCTCGATGGCGAGTGTGGAGGTGCTGTATCAGCTTCGGGACAAAGCGAAATATACGATCGCTTCACCCGCGGAAGTTTTGTCGACCAGTATGCCCTACCATCTGGTCCTGCGACATCTGCTCGATACCGATCTGGAACGGGGCATGAAATCCACGGCTGAAGCCTATTTTAATTTTTATAACCAGCTTAATGGATTATATCGCTCGGCAACGATTTCGGTTGTCAATAATCAACATTGGGCAGCGCTAGCGGATGAGGTGCATACTGCATTGACGATATCACCGGTTTCTACCCTCTATAGGGACAATTTGCAACGGCTGGATTTTGATGAGAAGTCGCTGTCAGCGGGCTTTGATTTTCTTGATTTTGTAGATCAGCATATGTCGCCGTCCGAGAGCATGGGGATTAAAAATGCTGTGTCCAGACTGCTTGTCTATAAAGCACATACTCCGGCTTTCCTGGGTAAACCTATTTTGAAATTTTCGGGTTTATCCTGTTATGTACCCAGTGAAATGAATAAATGGGTACATCCTTACTACAATTCCCTCCAGTGGGCCAAAGATAGCGGGTTTAGTTCGTTTGTAAAGGAATGACCACGGTGGCCTGCGGGCTTCAGAATTTTCCCTGAAATCAGCTAGAAAAAAACATTTTCGCTTTTAATAAATTTGTTGAATAAAAAATAGCACAATCTTTGCTTGTCTTGCGGGACATATATTGATTTGACAGATTATTGATCGTTACCACATTATAATGGCAAAAATATTTAAAGCGAAAAGTATATGGGGCAGATGTTATGTGATTATCTGCGCGCTGCTTCTGACGGTGTCTTTATCCAGCTGTTTTGACTTTGTCGAACAGATCGATTTAAAATCCAATGGCTCAGGACATATTGCGGCTACATTGAATTTAAGTAAAAGCAAAACGAAAGTAGCCTCCCTGATGAAGATGAAGAGTATAAAGGGGATAAGGATACCTTCACAGACTGAAATAGAAAAGGAGATCAAAGCAGCCGTCGATCTTCTGAAACAGACCAAAGGAATTACCAATGTGAAATATCAGACTGATTTTTCCAACTACATCGTTAATATCTCCTGCGATTTTAGTCAGATAGAATCACTCAACGCCTTTTCGGATATTTTGGCCAACCGGTTTAAGACGAAGATCTCAAACGTCAACAGATATTATTATGATGCGCAGAACCGTGTTTTTGAACGCAAGTTTGTGACATCTGGGCAATGGAAAACAAAATTCAGCCAGTTGGGTAGCGATAATACCGCACAGTTTGCCGACGCGTTTTACACACAGATTGTCCGTTTCGACAGGGGGATCATGACACAGGCCAATGCCAAAGCAAAAGTTGCAGGCAATAAGAAGGGCGTGCTTGTGAAATTGCCGTTCACGGACCTGGTATATGGCAAATCTACTTTAGCAAATAAAATTACCTTAACAAAATAGCGGATGTGAAACCTATAGGTAAGTCATAGCGACCTCGACGGTCTTGATTTACATGGATTCATTAGTGATAAAAAACAACAAACAGATGAAATTGAAATTTTTATTAACGGGATTGGCGTGCTTATCGTTCATGGGCGGGTTGAAATCGCAGGATTTGATCAAGCAGATACCCGCAGATGCTGGCCTTATGGCTGCACTCAATATAAAGGAGATTGTCCAGAAGGCCAACGCGGATAAGTTGAATCAGCTGCTTCAGAAAGCGGGTCTTTTCAAACAAATTGAAAAATCCGGTGCGACAGTAGGGCAGGATATCAAGAATTTAGGCATCGACTTATCGCAAAATGCGTATTTCTATACGCGAAACACAGACAGTGTGGATTTTTACGAATTCATATTCCCTCTGGCTGATAAAACACAGTTCGAAAAGTTGCTGCTTGATGCCGGGGAACCTCGTCCGTTTGCCAACGGATACACCCGCGTAGGCATGAAGCCGGGCAGTATGCTGATCTATAATGACCGGATCGCCCGTTTTATTTCGGCTTCCGTCGAAAGCACATTTTTTGAGAATGATTCTGTTGCGAGCCGTTATGGCATAAAGAAAGTTACTTATATGCCTCCGGCTGCGGATTATGGTGAAGTAGACTCAGCGGCAGTCCTGGTAGATTCTACGGCGGTGATTATAGAAGAAGGTGAAAAGATGCTGGAGGTGCCTACGCCGCCAGTACTGGAAAGCGCGGAGCCTGATACGATCGTGACCGATATGGAAGAGATGGCAGCTGATGCTGCTGCTGAAGCGGTGGAAATGCATGATCCGGCTTATTATGACTCGCTTTACACCGATTACGAAGATCAAAACCGAAGAAATGACTCCATCCGGAATGCGTTGCGTGATGAATGGCTGGAGGCCGAGGCAACGCGTCTGTTGTCTGGGACTTTCACACCATTGTCCATGGCTGATCAGCACAAGGTGGTAAAAGATCTGGGCTTGATCCGCTTATATGTGCCGCGTGTGGAAGAGCTTTATCGCGGGCTTCTGTCGTATAAAACTATTCCTTATCTATATATGGGTGTTGATATGGAAAAATTCAGGACTGGATATCAGGATGGGGTACTGGATTTGCTACAGGACGGAAATGTCCTGAAATTACGGGGCTCCATTGGTTTGGACCGTGAACTCGCGGAGATGTGCAAACGCCTATATGCTCAGAAGCCAAATCGCAGGTTCAGCAAGTATCTGACCGATAAAACCCTTGGCTTCTTCAATTTCAATATGAATTCAGAAGCCTATCTGCGTGAAATGCCGACCTATGCGGCCAAATACTATGGTGGACTGCTCGGTGCGAAAAGAGACATCGTGGAGTGGGGAATGCTGGCGCTGCAGATTGCACTGGATGAAAAAGCAATTGCACAGGTGATGCCCGGCGATCATCTTGTTGTGGTCAACGGGCTGCGCAAATTTAGAAGAGAATATATCGACTATAGCTATGATGAGGATTACAATGCAACGGAAGTAAAAAAGACAAAAGAGGAAACGCTTCCGGTCTTTATCTGGATGTTTACCTCCAAAGATCAACGGTTGTTTAAAAGAGGGCTGGATATGGCCGTTACCAAATCCATTGGCCGGATAGAGGATGGCATCTATGCTTTTGCAGCCAAAAAAGCCGTAGATTTTCCGATGTATGTGCTTTTAAAAGATGATTTGGTGATGGTGAGTAATGACTCCTTATCCCTACATGATATCCATCACAACAAGATGGCTGCGGTCCCGAATAAAGAGTTTATCAAACTGATGAAACAAAATAAAATGGCAGCAGCGTTTGATCTGCAGAAGCTGCCGGCGATGTTGCAGGAAATGGGCGTGAACCCGGGACGACAGCTGCAACAGACCATGGAGCAGCTAAATCAGTATGGCAGCACGGCAATTACGTCAAAAGGTATTGTGGCCAACCGCATGGAGGCAGAAATGTCAACGAAATTGCCACAGACGAAGGATGGAGCCATAAGTTATCTGATTGACCAGATCCTGCTGGAAATCGGTAGAAATTAAAATAACATGCTGCATCAAACAGATTAAAGATTGATTTTGTTTGATGCAATGTTTGTAATATTATGGTTATATTTTTGTTATGTTAATGCAATATTAAGTTTGTGTGTAGCATTTATGTTATTTTTGGAGTTTAATAGGTTAAAATGATATAGTAAATAACGATTTATGATATGGGGATATTTTCAAAACTGTTTGGAAACAAAACTCAAGACTCGAAAATAAAGGTTGTGGGTAAGCTAGCTTTCCTGGAAGTTGATATGCATAACCATATTCTTCCGGGCATAGATGATGGATGTCAATCTGTCGAGCAGTCCATTGACCTGCTGAAAGGCTTGGGAAGGATGGGCTTTGAGAAATTTATTTGTACACCACATATTATGGAGGGTGTTCACCCCAATTCAGCTGTTACCATTGAAGGCGCTAAAGACCAGCTGGTCAAGGCGATCAAAGGGATCCCCCATCCACCTGAAATATTTCATGCTGCTGAGCACATGATCGATGATGGGATTGCGAGGTTGATTGATTCGAACGAACTTTGTGTTATGCCGGGTGGCTACGTGCTGATCGAGATGTCTTACCTACAGGAGTCAAAGGCCTTGTTCAAGACTATTCTGGACATTCAGAACTTGGGCTATCAGCCCATATTGGCCCATCCCGAACGCTACAATTATTACCATTATAATTTTAACATGTATAAGCAGATAAAAGATGCTGGCTGTATGCTGCAGCTGAATCTGCTTTCTATCAGTAGGTATTATGGTGTTGAAGTGAAATCTGCTGCGCTGACGATGATCAAGTCGGGTATGTATGATTTTGTCGGTACAGATGCTCATCACAGCCGGCACTTGGCTGCACTGGAAGATGTGGTGGCTAAATATCCCGTGCGAGATCTGCTCAAGACCTGTACGATTCTCAACCCTACGCTCCAGGATCATCTAGGTAATACCAACAACGTAATAGCGGCGGGTTAAAGATCATAAATATGGAATCAACAAAAAAAGATGCCCATTCAGGCATCTTTTTTTGTTGATGGTGATTTCGCTATGAAGTAGTATGCGGATCTCTCTGATTGCATAAAATTGCATTATTTTTCGCAGTTGTTTGTGCCCCGTCATCATGGATATTTCGAAAATTTGGCTACTTTTGGATTTAGCATTTTTCATATGAGAGGAAACAGAATTTTTATTCAGGATTGGATTGCACACCATACTTACCAGAAGACAAATGAAATAGATAGTTATTATTTGAAAGTTGCAAATGAGATCAATGATAATCTGTCCACTTTGTGGTTTGAAGATTCGGAAACCAATGATTTGATCCACACAGACGCGTTAAGAACATTGAGTATTTACCTTACCTGCTATTTAGAAGATGTCATTGCGAGCGCGGGAATATTTGCAGCCTTCAGAAGCATCCATAAAGAATTGTACAATCAATTTTTACCTTTCTATCAGGATGATAACCTTGCTGACTACTATCCGGAAGATATCAATAGTGAAGATGTGGCGGTGCTGACCTGGCTATTTTTTAGTGAACGTAATCCGCATCTTTTTATCGACCCCCATGGCCGTTTGATACAATTGGTAACAGATCTGGCCTATGCGGTTTTGGAGACCCATTACGAAGTCGCTCCGGAAAATGCAAAGTTAAGATTGGAATATACACTAGGTGAAGAAGCCAGCTATTTTGAGGTACGCAACTTTATCGAGAAGCTTGTTGCGACCAATTACCTGACTGCGGGTGAATATAATACGAACCTGAACCAGCTGATGCATGTTGCTGAGTTAGGCCGTTACCAGCATGATCAAGCGCAACTGCAGCAGATGGTCTACCGCGTGCGGGACAATCATTTCAATAATTACAGGCTTCATCTGTTTGCGCTGAAGTCGTCAGAGTTTGCGGCGGCGGTAGTCGGACCGCAGCACGGACTCTATCAGACTGTCAAAACATTAGGCGACCGTATCCATAGTTTTTTCTCGTATATCAAAGCAGACGAGCAGTTTGTGCATGTCAAGCATATCGGGACGAAAGTGCCTTTCAAGATTTATAGGGATTCTATCCAGGAATTTGTGGAGCCCACAGAGCTTATATCTTTTTATATGGAAATTGTACCCTGGAAAGATGCCTGGAACCTTTCTGGAATTATGACGGTTGTCGGGCCTGAGGAAATCAATTTTGATCTGCCGGAGCAATATGAGATGACGTATCGGATTGAAGCCATGCAAGGCAAGGACAAGAGCCTGAAAAAAAACCAGAAACAACTTCGGGATATGGGCAAGCTGTTCCAGTCCAAACAGGGGGCAGCAGTAGCGTTTATGGAGGGTAAGGACGTAAAAGCGTTTGCAGAAGAATTCTTTAAAACCTATCAGCAAAAATACCCGGATAAAGAAGATTCTCCTTTACCGGAATCTAATTTAGATATCGCGGATGAGGCAAAAGTTACGCTTTTCTTTAATCCCAAAACAGGGCTTGAAGTATTCGGGGGAATAGAGGAGTTTTTCCCGCTGCCGCATAACCCCTTTATTGATAAAGAAGGTGATGATAAGGAAACTACCTTGCCTTTCGCTCGTTATTTTCTGAATCTTTTGGTCGAGGACTTTTTCCCGAGTGAGCTACCTAAGTATTATGCGGCTCTATTTAAAGCGGAAGTTGACAAGCAATTTTTCTTTCCGCTAGAAGAAAATGTACTGGATTTCTTTCTACGGTTTTATAAACGCGGCAGCTATTTCCTTGGGCCGTTTCCACTGCTGAAATAAAGAATCTTTTAGTCAGCATCCAGCGCTTAATGAGCGCTACATTGCGGTGGGATGATGATCAAAGAAAAGGACCAGATCCATGAGGTACTGGTCCTTTTTTATGCATAGGGGATCTGCCTCAATCGATTGCGTTGCTGTTTGTTAAAATCGTTACACAAAAAAGCGACTGTTAATAGATATATTCGCTATGAAACCAATGTATTTATAGGAGAAAACAAGAATTTGCAGTTATGGATAGTAGAAGAGATTTTATCAAGAAGGCATCTTTATTGGCCGGCGTTTTTGGTTTTCAGAACGCAGTCCCAGAGGCGATACAGCGTGCATTAGCTATTGAACCTGTTGCTGGAAGCAGCTTTTTAGATGCCGAACATATCGTTCTTTTGATGCAGGAAAACCGTTCCTTTGATCACAGCTTCGGAACCTTGCGGGGAGTCCGCGGATTTAATGATCCCAGGGCGATCAGACTGCCTTCCGGCAACCCCGTATGGTTGCAATCCAGCGATTCTGGCACCACCTACTCTCCCTTTCGCTTAGATATCAAGAATTCGAATGCCGCCTGGACAGGCAATCTGCCTCACTCCTGGGAAAATCAGATGGCGGCCAGAAATAAAGGTAAACATGATAACTGGATCGAGGCAAAACGTCCGGGAGGGAAAGTCTTAAGTGAAATACCGCTGACCATGGGCTATTATACCCGCGAAGACATTCCCTTTTACTATGCGTTGGCGGACGCCTTCACTATATGCGACCAACATTTTTGTTCCTCTATCACAGGGACAACGACAAACCGTCACTTTTTTTGGACCGGCACCTGCGTGCCAGAGCCGGGTGCCAAGCCTTTGGTTCGCAACTCCGATATCTATTTCAACCGGTGGGCGCATTGGAAAACATATCCTGAACGGTTGGAGGAAGCGGGAATCACCTGGAAGGTATATCAGAATGAAGTCAGTATGGAAAGTGGTCTCGATGGCGAGGAATTGCTCGGTAACTTTACCGACAATAATCTTGAATGGTTTGCCCAATATCATATCGGATTCAAAAAGAGTCATCTGGAATTTATGCGTAAACGAGTGGCCGAATTGCCCGCTGAGATTCAGGAGATCGAGCGGTCTCTATCTGCCGGTACGGCCGAGAGCGTTCAGAAAAGTAAGAATAAGCTTAAACAAAAGCAGGAGCAGCTGAAGAGTTACAGCGCGAAGCTAAATAGATTCACGGAGGATGCGTACCAGCAGCTACCCAGGTCACAAAGAGCACTACATGAGAAAGCCTTTCAGACCAATGAGGCGGATCCTTATTACCGCGAAACCACTACAGTGACTCACGAAGGAGAGCAGATCAAGGTGCCGAAGGGAGATGTATTGTATCAGTTTAGAAAAGATGTAGCGTCAGGTCACTTGCCAACCGTATCGTGGCTCGTGGCTCCGCAATGTTTCTCGGATCACCCCAGTGCACCGATGTATGGCGCTTGGTACGTATCGGAGATTTTAAATATTCTGACTGAAAATCCGGAAGTCTGGAAGAAAACAATTTTTATCCTCAACTATGATGAGAATGACGGTTATTTTGACCATGTGCCACCGTTCGTTGCTCCTGATCCAGCCGATCCTCGATCAGGTAAAACCTCGGCCGGATTGGATTATAGCGGTGAATATGTGAGTTTGGAACAGGAACTGGCGGATGGCGAGAAAAAGGAGAATGCTACCGAAGGGCCTGTCGGACTGGGGTATCGGGTTCCGTTGATTGTTGCATCACCTTGGTCCCGGGGCGGCTGGGTAAATTCCGAAGTGTGTGATATCACCTCTACTATCCAATTTATGGAGTATTTTTTTGCGCATAAACTGGGTAAGCAGGTGGAGGAAAGCAATATCAGCTCATGGCGCCGTGCTATTACGGGTAATCTGACTTCGGTATTCCGGAAGGCGGATGCTGTAGATCCTGTGGATTTGCCATTTTTGGACCGTAATCAGCAAATTTATGATATTGACCGTGCGAAGGCCAAACCGCTGCCGAATAACTTTCATGTGTGGACCGCCGAGGATATGGAAAAGTTGCGGTCTCTGGGACACTCTGATCTATTGGCAAGGCAGGAGAAAGGACAGAAAAATTCCAGCGCGCTAGCTTACGAGCTTTATAGCGATGCCACTGTCGATGCCACTGGCGGCAAGATAGCGATTACGATGAGGGCGGGAAACAAGGTGTTCGGAAGTCAATCACTAAACAGCCCTTTTAACGTTTATAGCGGTTCAGGTTATAAAGATGGCGTGAGTTTTTGGCCTTTTGCTGTGGTTGCGGGAGAATCATTAAACTTTGAATGGGATCTAGCTGACTTTAAAGAGGGCTATTATGATCTAACGGTCTATGGTCCGAATGGCTTTATGCGTGGATTTAAAGGTAAGAATGAGCCCCTTTCGGTTGTGGCTACCTATGAGATCGGGAAGAAAGGCGTCCCGACAGGAAATGTCATTGTCGAGGTGAGCAATCAAGGCGAAAAACCCCTGCCTGTGCAAATCAAAGATAATGCATACAGCAGCTGGAAAAAGAATGCCGTAGTCGGCGCCGGCCGATCGGTAAGATGGATTGTGGAGTCCCATCAGGTTGAGGGATGGTATGACGTTTCGGTACAGATCTCGGGAAGCCAATATGTGCGTCAATTTGCCGGGCGTGTAGAGACAGGCAAACATTCCAAAACTGATCCGCAGTTGGGTTAACCAAGGCCATAGATTGCAAGCAGAATACAGATCTATGTTTGTTAGAAATCCCCCAGTTGTTGAATGTTTTTTATCCATTCTTCGAGCAGCACTTTTAGCTTGGGATCGCTCGGGCGTGGGCTATCCGCTGAAATCAGGTTGCCGGCTTTGTCTATCAATAGGTAGCGTGGGATACCATTTACTTTATAAGGACGAGTATGGTATTCAGTTTTTGTAAAAATCATAAGACGGAAGGCTGGGAAAAACTTCCGTTTTTTTGAATTCATATTCTTTTTTATATCTTTACTAATACGTTTTAGTACAAAAATTTTTATATACTCCTAAATAATGAAGAAATCATTTAGTGTTTTTCTGGGCTCATTGTTGTCTTTGGGTTTGTTTTGCGCAAAACCGGTTTTGGCTCAGAAATTTCGAGGACAGCAAATCGAGGCTGTCGATCTGGTAAATCCGTTGATGGGTACGGAGTCCAAATTTGAGCTCTCCAACGGTAATACTTATCCCGCTATTGCGAGACCGTGGGGGATGAATATGTGGACACCGCAAACCGGCAAAAATGGGGATGGCTGGCAGTATCAGTATACTGCCGATAAGATCCGCGGTCTTAAACAAACGCATCAGCCTTCACCCTGGATGAATGATTATGGTGTTTTCTCGATTATGCCCGTTACCGGTAAACCTGTTTTTGATCAAGATGAGCGGGCGAGCTGGTTTTCTCATAAAGCGGAAATTGTAAAACCTTATTACTACTCGGTTTACCTGGCTGATCATGATGTCACTGCGGAGATGACACCGACCGAACGTGCAGCCATGTTCCGGATCTCCTTCAATAAGACTGATGATGCCTATATTGTTTTGGATGCCTACGATAAAGGATCTGAAGTGCAGATTATCCCTGAAAAAAATATGATTATCGGTTATTCGTCGAAATATGCCCGTGGTCCGTTGCCGGAGAATTTTCGGAATTATTTTGTTCTTGTCTTCGATCAGCCCTTTGCTAGCGTAGCGACATGGGAAGGAAAGGAGAAGAAAAATGGGCAATTGCAGATTAAAGGAAACCACACCGGAGCAATCGTCGGTTTTAAGATCACAGATAAGTCTAAACCTGTTCAGGTCAAAGTAGCTTCTTCTTTTATCAGTGCTGAGCAGGCGATGTTGAATTTGAATGAACTCGGCAATAAATCGTTCGATCAGATTAAGGAGGATGGCCGTCAGATCTGGAATGCGACGCTGGGTAAGATTAAAGTCGAGGGAGATGATATTGATCAGCTGCGTACATTTTATTCGACAATGTACCGCACCTTGTTTTTTCCGAATAAACTATATGAGATCGACGCCCAGGGCAAGATTGTCCATTACAGCCCCTATAATGGCAAGACGCTACCGGGTTACCTGTTTGGCGGAACAGGTTTTTGGGATACCTTTAGAGCCTTGTATCCTTTCTTAAATTTTATGTATCCTTCCATTAATAAGGAGATGCAGGAAGGGTTACTCAATGCGTATCTGGAGGGCGGTTTTCTGCCTGAATGGAGCAGCCCCGGATATGCTGATATTATGGTCGGTAACAACTCTGCTTCGGTCGTTTCGGATGCTTATATGAAAGGTCTTCGGGGCTATGATATCGGTAAGCTGTACGAGGCACTGCTACATGGAGCAAATCATGAAGGGCCAATGACTGCTGTCGGACGTAAAGGAGTGGACTATTACAATAGCCTGGGGTATGTGCCATATGATGTTAAAATCAATGAAAATGCCGCCCGTACATTGGAATATGCCTATGATGACTTTACGATCTATCAGCTGGCCAAAGCGCTCAACCGTCCAAAAGCAGAAATTGATCTGTATGCAAAACGTGCACAGAACTATAAAAATCTTTTTGATCCTTCCACAAACCTGATGCGTGGCAAAAATAAGGACGGAAAATTCCAGACACCTTTCAATCCACTCAAATGGGGAGACGCATTTACGGAAGGAAATAGCTGGCATTATTCCTGGAGTGTTTTCCACGATGTGAAGGGATTGATTGATTTGATGGGGGGCGAGAAAACCTTTGTCAATATGCTGGATTCGGTATTTGTTCAGGCTCCTGATTTCGATGATAGTTATTATGGTGGTGTGATCCATGAAATCCGTGAAATGCAGGTGGCCAACATGGGACAGTATGCGCATGGCAATCAACCCATTCAACATATGCCTTATTTGTATAATTATGCTGGTCAGCCATGGAAAACACAATATTGGGTACGTCAGGTCATGGACAGGATGTACAAACCCACTCCTGACGGTTACTGTGGTGATGAAGACAATGGACAGACTTCAGCCTGGTACGTGTTTTCGGCTCTGGGATTCTACCCTGTCTGTCCAGCGACGGATGAGTATGTACTAGGAGCTCCTTTGTTTAAAAAGGCCACGTTAACTTTTGATAATGGCAAAACCCTGACTATAGATGCTCCAAAGAACTCAAGTGAAAATATATATGTCAATGCCCTGCGGATGAATGGCCAAAGTTATGGTAAAAACTGGTTGAGCCACAAGGCTCTGCACGAGGGGGGAGACCTGCACTTTGACATGGCATCGACACCTAATTACAATAGAGGCAACACGGCAGATGCTGCTCCTTATTCGATGTCCAACGAGCTGAAGATGGGTGCACCTAAGGCGACTAAGTCAAAAAAGAAAAAATAATAAGCCATGATGAACGTTAAATTTTTGAACACGGCTTTTGCTGCCCTGGGGCTTCTGTTTTCCTTTTCGCTTTCTGCGCAGGATAACTGGCAGCATACCGAAAACGACCGGAAGGTTGCGGTCGAAGTTGACAGTATCACCAAAGGCGGTTATACCTTGATCTGGATAAATAAAGACAAGGATTTTAATCCGGCGCTGAAGGTGAGATTGCAGGATGCGTATTTCACGAATTACCCTAAGCTGGCCAAAAAGTATAACCCGAAGACGATAAAAAAAGTGTCATTTGTCATTGATCCTGATTACAAAGGTGTAGCGGCAACAGCGGGTGGAATCGTTAGGTATAGCCCTGCCTGGTTTGCCAAAAATCCGGGCGATATCGATGTGGTGACGCATGAAGTCATGCATATTGTGCAAGCTTATCCGGAAGGTGCCGGCCCTTGGTGGATAACTGAGGGAATTGCCGATTTTGTGCGTTTTGAGGATGGTCTGGATAATGCCGGAGCAAACTGGAAACTGCCCGAATTTTCGGAAAAACAGAAGTACACCGATTCGTACCGTACTACAGCACGATTTTTTTATTGGATCAACAAGCATATAAAGAAGGATTTTGTTAAAAAATTGGACGCGGCCATGCGCAATAAAACCTATAACGAGGATTTTTGGAAAATGCAGACGGGAAAGACTATTGATGAGTTGTGGGCAGCTTACAGCCAAAATCCGACGATCTAATTCTGAAGAGATGAATATAAAAAGTTTAGTCTGTTTGGGGCTACTGTCTTTCCCCTGTTTATTGAGAGCACAGGAGACCAAACTTATTCAATATGTGAAGCCCCTGATCGGAACTGCCCGTATGGGCCACACTTTTCCGGGGGCCACGGTTCCCTTTGGCGCGGTGCAATTAAGCCCAGATACAGATACCCTATCTTATGCCGTGAACGGACGGTATAATGGCGATGTCTATAAATACTGTGCCGGTTATCAGTATGATGACCCGACGATCGTAGGATTTAGTCATACCCATTTCAGTGGTACAGGGCATTCGGATCTGGGGGATATATTGGTTATGCCTACTCAGGGCAAAGTGCAGCTTAACCCCGGCACCGCCAGCCGTCCGGAGGAGGGCTATCGGTCGCCTTATTCCCATGCCAATGAACGTGCCGAACCCAACTACTACAGTGTGCTGCTCGACAAGCACCGGATTAAAGCGGAAATGACCACCACTACCCGAGTAGGTATACATCGTTATACCTTCTCACAGTCTGATGCTTCTCATCTTATTCTCGACTTGACAGCGGGAATCTATAATTATGAAGGAAAAAATGTGTGGACAGTAGTGAAGGTATTGAATGATTCGACACTTGTGGGGTACCGGCAGACAAATGGCTGGTCAAGGACCCGCACAGTATATTTTGCTATAAAGACGTCAAAGCCTTTCAAGAATTACGGAGCGAAATACGAAGATGGGAAAACAGTGTATAATGGCTTCTGGCGTAAGTTTGATCAGCAAAACAACTTCCCTGATTTGGCTGCGCATAACATCAAACTGCATCTGGACTTCGATACGAAGGAGCAGGAGGCGGTCCTGATGAAGGTCGCACTCAGCCCGGTAAGTATGAAAAATGCACTGAGCAATATGCAGATAGAAGCTCCGGATTGGAATTTCGAAGCATATGTCAGGCAAGGACAGCTTGCCTGGGAAAAGGAACTGCGAAAGATTGAGGCGGATATGCTGAACAAGGAAGATCTGGTCAATTTTTATACGGCCATGTATCATGCCAGTTTAATGCCAACCATATATATGGACCAAAATGGAGAGTATAAAGGTTTGGATCAGGAAGTACACCGTGCAGACGGTTTTACAAACTATACTTCCTTTTCACTGTGGGATACGTTCCGGGCTTTCCATCCGCTCTTGAATCTGATCAATCCGTCACGCAATGCAGACATGGTGGCCTCCATGATGGCACATTATGAGCAGAGTGTGTTAAAGATGTTGCCAATCTGGTCACATTATGCCAATGACAACTGGTGTATGAGTGGTTATCATTCGGTTTCGGTCATTGCGGACGCTATTCTAAAAGGCGTTTATAAAGGAGATCCAGAAGCAGCTTTACAGGCCTGCGTGCAGACAGCGAATGCGAGAAGGTATGAAGGCATCGGACCTTATATGGATAAGGGATATGTACCTGATGACGTCTCTGGCACCTCGGTGTCCAATACCTTGGAGTATGCCTATGATGATTGGTGTATTGCACAGCTGGCCAAAAAACTGGGCAAGGACGATATTTACCAAACGTTTTCGAAACGGGCCACAAGCTGGAAGTCGCTTTATGATAAATCGATCGGTTTTATGCGTCCAAAAGATTCTGCAGGTAAATTTAGGCCTGCCTTCGATGTCCTCGATACGCACGGACAAGGATTTATTGAAGGTAACTCCTGGAATTACAGCCTATATGTACCACATCAGCCGGTTGAGCTGATGGAGCTGATGGGCGGAAAGAAGAAACTGGAGATTTATCTGGACTCTTTATTTACGATGGAGCTGCCGGACAAGTATTTTGAGCATACCGAAGATATTACCAGGGACGGAATTATTGGAAACTATGTACACGGAAATGAGCCATCGCATCATGTCGCTTATCTATATAATATCACGGGCAGCCCCTGGAAAGCGCAGGCCCGTTTACGTCAGATCATCCGTAATCAATACCACAATGGGCATGCTGGTCTGGGCGGTAATGATGACTGCGGGCAGATGTCGGCCTGGTATCTTTTCACGGCACTTGGATTTTATCCTGTAGCGCCCGGAGAAGATAGCTACTGGATTGGCAGCCCATTGGTCAAATCGGCAAAAATTAACTTTGAAAGCGGTAAGAGTCTCGTGGTGACCGCGCGTAACCAGTCTGAAAAGAATGTGTATGTGAAATCAGTTTCCTTGAACGGCCGGCGACTGACAGACTGGAGGCTTTCCTTCCAGGAGATCATTAATGGTGGCACGCTGCTCTTTGAAATGGGGCCGAAACCGAGTAAGTAAGGAGTCTGCAGCGTAAATGGGGCGATCGCATGTATACAAGTGGATAGCTGTATGTTGCTTTTTATTATTTTTAGTGTTGCAATATCTTATGATTGTACGATCATATGATATAAAAAGAAGTCAGCTATTTCAAAAAGAGAAACGGGAAATCAAGGCCGCGTATGACAAGCATATCGTGAATGACAAAATGTTCCCTGGAGGACAAAAGCTTGTCGATTCGGCCTTGATCCCTCATTTGGTTCGACTGAAATATGAGTACGAAGAAAATAGGATTGCTTTTTATGCGTTAAGAGACAGTATTTCTGGGCAATTACTCGCGAAGCTCCGAGAAGAATCGACTATGGACAGTCTTTTTCAAGTGATTCGTGCGAATGTTGATCTGGGAGGAGATTTTGGCTATGCTTTGGTGTTAAAGGAGGTTTCTGTAACCTTTGATACTCGAGAATTTATTCCTATCATCCGTTCTGACGAGAATCAGTTTATTCTGATTGGAGGTGATCGCCAATTTATAGAAACAGACGATTTAGTATCATCCATCACGGTAGGGGCAAATAGTAAAATGTCAAATCGTGTGGCCTTCGCTTTATACGTGGGAAATACCCACACCGCGCTGTCGGTTCTCAAGGCCATTTTCCCATTGCTACTCCTCTCCGGATGTTGCATCACGGGAATTATTGGGCTTTACTGGGGCACTTATCGTAATTGGATGAAACAGAAACGGATGGCGGAAATGGCTTCCGATTTTATTAATAATGTTACCCATGAATTTAATACCCCTTTAACTACAATACGTATAGCATTATCAAATATAGCGGCAAAGGTATCAGAGGAAGAGAAATCAAAAATTTCGGCAACACTCGACACTATGGGTCGTCAAATAAAGCGCCTGGATAGATTGGTTAACAAGGCCATAGATTTGAGTATTTTTAATCAGGAACAAATCATTTTTGAGGAATGCTCTCTTGTGGAACTTTTGGGTCAACTCAAGCAGGATCTCGCCGTCCTAATTCATGAAAACACCAATATTCATATAACAACAGCGATGGTAGGCCAAGATGTTAAGGTTCTCGTAAACCCATTTCTGTTTGTAACCATGATCAATAATTTGGTTGATAATGGGCTCAAATATAATAACGCGAGGTATAAGGAAATTGACATTCATCTTGGGTATGCTGCGAACAATGGACTAGTCCTTGCAGTCCAGGACAATGGAATAGGAATATCCGATAGCCAATTGCCACATATTTTTACTAAAGGGTACCGGGGCAAACGCTATGCGCGCTCGACCGGTTTAGGATTGGGCCTGTTTTTCGTTATGGAAGTCGTCCGAATCCACCGATGGCATATTGAAGTTAAGTCAGATGAACAACGTGGAACCACCTTTTTTATATTTATGCCAATAATCAATTAACATGTCAATGTATGACCATATATTATTGATTGAGGACGATATTGATTTGGCAACCATGCTAGGGGATTATCTGTCAAATAGTGGATTTGAAGTTACTCATGTTATATCAGCCGAAGATGGTATAAGTCAATATGAGGTAAATAAGTTTGGCATTTTAATAGTCGATATACAATTGCCCAATTGGGACGGATTCCAATTTGTAGAATACATTTCTCAGATAAATAGAAACCAATATTTCCTGTTCCTGACGGCACGTTTGTCAAAGATTGACCGTTTGAGGGGGCTACGTTTAGGTGGAAACGATTATATTACAAAACCTTTTGATGTAGAGGAACTCGTTCTTAAATTGCGTAATTACGTCGTCAAGCATGATGTTTACTCGCATAAATCTTTAAATGTGGGTGATATAAAACTAGATTATAATTTATTGGCTATCGAGTTTCAAGACAAATCTCGGCAGCTAGTCTCGCCTCGGGAATTTGAACTGTGGAGTTTTCTTTTGAACAAACCCAATATACTTCTTAAGAGAGAAGAGATTCTCATGGCGCTTTGGGGCGAAAATGATTATTTTCTTGGGCGTAGTCTCGATGTCTTTATCTGTAAGATCAGGAAGATGCTGAAAAGATCGCGGTACGTCGCCATCAAGACAGTTTACAAAGTAGGGTTTATCTTAGAAGTCAATTCGGATAATTGTCATTAACAATCGATTAACAAGTTTCTCGCTTCTTTCTTTTTACTTTTACTAAAACGAATTAGTTTTTTAAGTGGAAATTCTTTTTCAGAACATTCCTATGTTTTGAAATGGGCCCGCTGACCAATTGTTGTATTAGTAAAACCAAGAATAAATTTTTTTATTTATGAAAAGAAAGGTAATTCCATTATTTCTTACTCTTTCGGTTTGTAGTCCTTATTTGCAAGCCGAACTGAGGAGCCCTTCGGATCCCATTTACGCGAAACAGGAGAAAATCGTCATTGAGGGAACAGTCACCAATAATTCAACAGGAAAGGTATTGCAGGGTGTCAGCGTGGTTGTAAAAGGTCTTGGCAAATCCACCAAGACGGACGCGGCCGGCAAGTATCGCATTGAAGTACCTTATAAGGATGCGGTTCTAACGTTTTCCTATATCGGATTTCAGCCACAGCAAATTGAATTAGCGGGCCGAACAACAATAACAGTAAGCCTTGTTGAAGATGTAAGAGCGTTGGAGGATGTTGTCGTGGTGGGGTATACAACGCAAAAAAAGAAAAATGTTGTCGGTGCAGTTGCCACGATTACAACAAAAGATCTAGTGCAAAGTCCTGCTGCTAACATTAATAATATGTTGGCCGGGCGATTGCCGGGGTTGGTTGTCAACCAATATGCAGGTGGGGAGCCGGGAGTGGACCGCTCTGAGCTTTTTATTCGAGGTAAATCTACTTACGGCAATCAATCTCCAATTATTATTGTTGATGGGATCGAGCGGGATATGAGCTATCTGGCTCCAGATGAAATAGAGACCGTTTCTATACTGAAGGATGCGGCGGCGACAGCTCCCTATGGTATTCGTGGTGCAAATGGTGTAATTGTTGTAACGACAAAACGCGGGCAATCAGCGGATAAGGCTACAGTCGATTTTAAGGCGTCATACGGATTGAATACTCCAGCCCAATTACCAGAGCTGCTTGGATCTGCTGATTATGCTACACTTTATAATGAAGCGTTAATTAATGATGCAAAGCTATCTGGTGGGAATGTTGATAACCTGAAGTTATTTAGTCCTGAGGCTATTGATAGTTTCAGAAAGGCCAAGGGAGATAACTCAGATGGTCTCGGGTATAACTGGGATTATTTCGATTACATTTTTAGAACTGCACCTCAGCATGAATATAACCTATCTATACGTGGAGGTAACGAAATTGCTAAGTATTTCGTTATGGGCGGTTATATGGGGCAAGATAATAATTATGATCATGTCGATTTATCGAAATATAGTGTAGCGCCTAAATTTCAACGCTATAATTTTAGATCAAATATTGATGTTAATATTACAAAAAACCTATGGGTAAAATTAAATCTCGGGGCACGGATCACGAACCGTACCTCCCCGGGCACTTCGGCGGGTAGATTAATGACCTTAGCCATGACTCAGCCTCCATATTTACCCATCGTGTTGGATCCCAACAACCAACCTTCCACACAGCAATATTTGCTAAACAATCCTTCAGGTTTATTGTTTGGTAACCAAATCTATCGTTTCAACGTTCTGGGCGAATTGACCAGATCTGGTTATCACACAGAGAAAAATACCTATTTAGAGGGCAGTTTTGCTGTTGGTTGGAATATGGATTTTATCACAAAAGGCCTTTCTGTTGACGGAGTGTTTTCCTATGATGCTAAGGAACAGCAGTGGGTGAGACGTGAATTGGGAACATATAGTGAAGGTTACAGGGTGTACCCCAATTATGCGACTTTCCAACCTACCAATGGTATAGATATTTTTATGAATCCGGGACATTATGAGGGTACATATACCAATGGGAATAAATACACCGTTGACCAAACCGTAGGCAACAATTTTACGCAGAGTAGTCCTTTTAATAGAACTTTTTTGCAAGCAAAAATAAACTATAATCGTCTATTCAATGAGAAGCACCAAGTCACTGGAATGTTATTATTCAATCGATCGAGCCAATCTGTGTATGATGCTGGAAATTCGAGAGCCAGTGTAGATATCCGGTATCAAGGCATGACGGGGCAATTCACTTACAATTATCTGGAGAAATATTTGGCTGAGTTCAATTTCGGATACAATGGATCTGAAAATTTTATTGAAGGTAAGCGGTATGGCTTTTTTCCTGCAGGAGCATTGGGATGGGTGATAAGTAAAGAAAAATTCATGGACGGCACCAAAGATTGGCTCAGCTTTCTGAAACTGAGAGCATCCATGGGACTTGTTGGAAATGACAAAATGCCCGGTGATGCGCGGTTCGGATACCTCGCTTTTTTTCAGGGAGGAGATGGCTACAGCTTTGGAGAACAGAACTTTAACAATGGGCAAAGTGGACTCCGGGAAGGGCGTTTAGCGAATGAGAACATCACTTGGGAGAAGTCTAGGAAAACTAACATTGGTCTCGATATGGGATTAATAAATAACAAGATGAATTTCAGTGTTGATGTGTTTGAAGACTATCGTTATGATATCATTACCGAGCTTGGTAGCGACGATATTGGATTCCCGGGGGTAGTTGGCAAAGGATCACCACTCATCAACATCGGGAAGGTACGTAATCGTGGTATCGACATTGAAATGACTTATTCCGACATGATAGGAGACCATTTGAGATTTTTTTTAAAGCCTAATTTTACCTTTTCGCGAAACAAACTGGTCTATAGGCAAGAGGTGCCACGTCAATACGAATATCGACAAGCTACTGGCAAGCGATTATATGAGAACTTTGTGTACGTCTTTGATCATTTTGTGAAGGATCAAGCCGAGGCAGACCAGTTAAATCAAAGTAATTTTCAGCCTTGGGGAATTGTAGGCCCCGGGGACGTGGTTTATAAAGATTTAAATGGAGATGGCAAGATCACTGACCTGGGTGATCGGACTGTCATGGGAAACCCAAGGAGCCCGGAAATTCAATTTGGACTACCTATATCTTTACAATATAAGGGATTCGATTTTAGTCTTTTATTTCAAGGAGCGTTAAACTCATCCATTTTATTGAAAGATGCGGCTGTATGGGATTTCCCGACTTTTGATCAAGATAAGCTGGGTTCAGTGAGACCACTGCACATGGGACGATGGACTCCGGAAACTGCGACGACAGCGACCTATCCAGCTTTGCATATCGGTAATTCGGAGAATAACAAAAACAGTAATAGTAGCTTATTCTTATACGACGCAAAATATTTGCGGCTTAAAAATATTGAAATTGGTTATAATCTTCCAAAAGACTTGATTAAGAAAATAGGTCTGAATCAATTGCGTGTTTATGCGCAAGGAATGAATCTATTTACATGGTCTGGGCTTAAAGATTTGAGCATTGATCCCGAAATGGGAAATACCAGTGGGTACTGGTATCCGATCTTAAAAGTGTATAATTTTGGGATAAACCTTAATTTTTAACCTTTATGAATCTTTTAAAAATGAAAAAATATGTTTTATTTATAGCCACTTGTCTTGCATTGGCAATCACTAGTTGTAACAAGTATTTAGACAAGCTACCGGATGATCAGATTCGTGAAGATGAGGTTTTTACGCGGTATGAGAAAGTCAATCAGCTTATAACGGATGTATATGCGAAAGCGAAGGGAGTCAATCAGCCGATTTCTTGGTTTTATCATTTTTCAAGTGCAGCTATAACAGATGAAGCGGAAGGATCAACCGTTGAAGGCAACATTACTAACCGTTATAATACCGGTGACTGGAATATCAATGAATTACCTGGCGATAATGGCCAGTTCTGGAACAGTATGTATGATGGAATCCGTCGAACAAATGTTATCCTGGAAGGAATAAAAAAATATAATACACCCGACGATATTTTGGAGCCAGGGTCGCTACCTATGCGCATAGGGGAAGTGTATTTCTTAAGGGCTTATTTCCATCTAATGGCTGTACGAATTTATGGTGAGGTACCCTATATCGATCATGTCATAACAGCAACTGAGAACATGAATTTTGAACGGGAATCTGTACATAAGGTTATAGAAAAAATTGTGGCTGATGCGACTTTAGCCTACAACGCTGTACCAGAAAAATGGGAGGGACAGAATTTTGGACGTATTGATAAAGGTGCCTGTCTTGGATTGATAGCTGAAGCACGTTGGATCGGAGCAACTCCTCTTTGGAATGGTGCCGCTGCTAAGGGTTATAACGGGAACCGCAAGTTCGAGTCCGAATATGCAACTGCCGATCCCCAGCGTTGGGTGAAAGCTAAGGAAGCTGCGAAAGCGGTTTTAGATTTTACTGTTTCCGGCGGAAAGCGTTATAGTCTTTATCAGAAATATTCAGCTTCAGATTTTGGAGACAGCGGCGGTCAGAATACAAGTAACTCTACGGTATATACTCGGCTTTGGCAAATGTTTTACGATATGGAAGCCTTTAAAAGCGAGTATGTACTCTTTTTTACGCGTTATAAAGGTGAAGGTTGGTTTGGCGATGTCTATCCTCCTAGCCGAGGAGGTGGAGCGCGGCAAATGCCTGTCCAGGAGCAAGTGGATGAATATGAATATATATCTCCTGATGGTTATGGCTATCCAATCTATAGTGCCAAAGCTAAAAAAGATGGTTATGACGATGCAAATCCATACGTTTCTGTAAAAAGAGATCCGCGATTTTATCGTGATATTATATTTCATGGGGCGGCATTCCGGGGTGGAAATAATAATCCTTCGCAAACGAATGTGGCCAGTGGAGCTGACCAAATCGGCGCAAATAATGCAACCCGTACCGGTTATTACCTAAGAAAGTTTCTACAGGAGGCTTGGAATAAGAATGGTAGCGTTATTATTAGTGCTCCACCCGTTTGGCGTTTACCTGACTTTATTTACATCTATGCCGAAGCGGTAAATGAGCTCGATGGACCGACCCAAGAGATTTATGATCTAATCAATCAGGTGAGATCAAGATCCTTCATGGTCCCGATGCCAAAGAGTACGCTTGGTGACAAAAATTTAATGCGGGAGTATATCTACCGAGAAAGAAGAGTGGAATTTTTCTACGAAAATAAGCGAGCTTTTGATAGTAGACTGTACCTTGAACCCAGCAGCTCGGCGGAAAAAGCGAAGTATGAGCGCTTCACCGCTTCTGGTAGTTCAAACAGCGAAAGGAGTATAAATTATTGGAAAACATACAATAGTTCTTATCCTAAACTGCAGAATATGATCAATGGAATGCGACCTGTGGAGGATGCAAACGGTAAGATACAGATAGGTGACAAAAGGTACCGGATGGAGCGCTTCTTTGTCGAAAGTCGGGTATTTGAAGCCCCTAAACATTATTTATTTCCTATTTTGAATTCCGAACTTCAGAAATCTCCTTCGTTGGGGCAAAATCCCGGCTGGTAATTTTTCTGACAACAAAAGTCCCACAATCAATTTTATGTTTGGCTGTGGGATTTTTTGTAACCATCTTGTGAAGATATCCTGAATTTTGCCCACCTTTTAAAATTCTTGTCTATATTTACTAATTCGTTTTAGCTTTTTAGCTCCGAAGGAATTGTGTCAACCAAATAAACAGATATGTTCAATATTAAAAAATTAAGTGGAGGAGTCCTTTTGTTGCTGCTCGCCTGCGCCGGGAAGGCACAGCAAGTATCTCCTGTAGATTATGTGAACCCACTGATCGGAACCGAGTCCAAATATGAATTGTCCAACGGGAATACCTATCCTGCGATTGCACGCCCCTGGGGAATGAACTTTTGGACACCACAGACCGGTAACATGGGGGACGGCTGGGTATATACCTATACCGCCGATAAAATCAAAGGATTTAAACAGACCCATCAGCCCAGTCCCTGGAATAATGATTATGGGCAGTTTTCATTAATGCCAGTAACAGGTAGACCCGAATTTGACCAGGAGAAGCGCGCTAGCTGGTTTTCACATAAGGCAGAGGTGGCCAAGCCTTACTATTACAGCGTTTATCTGGCCGATCATGATGTGACCACCGAACTTAGTCCTACACAGCGGGCCGCTATCTTCCAGTTCACTTTTCCTAAAACCGACAGTGCCTATGTCATTATCGATGCCTTTGATAAAGGTTCCTATATCAAGGTGATTCCACAGGAAAATAAGATCATCGGTTATTCGACAAAAAATAGCGGTGGTGTTCCCGACAATTTCAAAAATTATTTTGTGATCACCTTTGACCAGCCTTTTTCGTACTCTACGGGTGTAAAAAGCGGGCAAATCAAAGGTAATGAACTTGAAATCCAAGATAACCACGCCGGTGCAATAGTTGGGTTTCGGGCATTAAAAAGAGGAGACAAGGTCATGGCTAGGGTTGCATCCTCATTTATCAGTTTTGAGCAGGCGGAACGTAATTTGAACGAAGTAAAAAACAAAACGTTTGCGGAGGTCGTCCGTGAAGGGAGAGCGCAGTGGAATGAGGTCCTGGGACGTATTCAGATTGAAGATCACAACATAGACCGGCTGCGTACTTTCTATTCCTGTCTATACCGTTCGACCTTGTTTCCACGGGATTTTTCTGAGATCGACGCTTCCGGAAACCGTATGCACTACAGCCCCTATAACGGACAGGTACTGCCGGGCGAGATGTTTACGGATACCGGTTTCTGGGATACGTTCCGAAGCTTGTTTCCTCTGCTCAATTTATTATATCCGTCCATGAATGACCGTATGCAGGAGGGCTTAGTCAATGCGTACAAAGAAAGCGGATTCCTTCCTGAATGGGCGTCACCCGGACATCGCGCTTCTATGATTGGCAATAACTCGGCCTCGGTTGTCGCCGATGCGCTGATCACCAGCCGCAAGGGATATGACAAGGAGCTGCTATGGGAAGCGTTGAAACACGGAGCCCACCATGCTTATCCGGAACATTCTTCTACCGGCCGTTTTGGTTATGAATATTATAACAAACTGGGGTATATCCCTGCAGATGTAAAAGTGGATCAGAATGTGGCCCGCTCACTGGAATATGCTTACAATGACTGGTGTATATACACCTATGGAAAAGCCCTGGGCAAACCCAAATCGGAGACAGCGATCTACGCTCAGCGAGCGTTGAATTACAGAAATCTTTTTGATCCTACCACAAAGCTGATGCGTGGTAAAAATTCCGACGGCTCATTGGTGGCTAACTTTGATCCCAGCGCATGGTCCCGGGAATATACAGAAGGAAATGCCTGGCATTGGAGCTTTTGTGTATTTCATGATCCACAGGGGCTCATTGACCTGATGGGCGGAAACAAATCTTTCGTTGCCATGCTGGATACCGTGTTTGTTATTCCAAGTTATGAGGGCATGAAAAGCCGGAGTATGATTCACGAAATGCGGGAAATGCAGGTGATGAACATGGGACAATACGCGCATGGCAATCAGCCGATTCAGCATATGCCCTACCTTTATAACTACGCGGGCCAGCCTTGGAAAGCGCAATATTGGGTACGGAAGATTATGGATAAGTTATACCTTCCGACGCCTGATGGTTACTGTGGTGATGAGGACAATGGGCAGACATCAGCTTGGTATGTGTTCTCTTCGTTGGGATTCTACCCCGTTGCGCCCGGATCTGGCGAATACGTAATTGGTTCCCCCCAGTTTGACAAAGTGACATTGAAACTAGAAAACGGCAAACAGGTCCATATTCGCGCGAATGGTCAAGGCACCGATCGTGTATATGTGGATCAGCTCCGTTGGGACGGTAAGCTGTATGAGAAAAACTATATCCGCTATGCGGATTTACTGAAAGGCGCAGATCTAGATTTCACGATGAGCGATGAGCCCAATACAAAACGTGGTATCCGGAAGGAAGACGCACCCTATTCCTTTAGTAATGATAAAATAAAGTAAGCTGAACAATGAGACGACAAAATGTACTTACTTTTTTGTGCTGCTGTTTGATTTCCTTATGGCAGGCAGCGGGATTTGCTCAGGACAGATTGCATCTTACGATTGGCAGCTATAACATCCGCTACGATAATGCAGGCGACCGGCAGGCTGGAAACGGCTGGGAGCAACGTCTTCCTGTCATAGCCTCATTAATTGATTTTGTGGATTATGACGTCTTTGGCGCGCAGGAGGTGTTGGCGTCGCAGCTTGAGGATCTCAAAAAATCGCTCCCTGCGTATGACTATGTGGGAGTAGGCCGGGATGACGGCAAAGTAGCCGGTGAGTTTGCTCCGATCTTTTTTAAGAAAGACAAGTTCCGAAAATTGAAAACTGGAGTCTTCTGGCTTTCACAATCCCCCGGGCAACCGTCAAAAGGCTGGGATGCTGCTCTGCCGCGGATCTGTACCTGGGTGCAGCTGGAGCACATCCGGTCAGGACAGAAGTTATGGTACTTTAATCTGCATATGGATCACGTGGGGATTCAGGCAAGAGAGGAAAGCAGTAAATTGGTCGTGAACAAAATGCGGGAACTGGCCAAAAATGACCGTGCGATCTTGACCGGAGATTTTAACGTAGATCAGCATAATACAATCTATTCCACCTTGCAGCAATCGGGTTTTATCCGTGATAGCTACGCACTTGCCCCAAGCAAGTTGGCTTGGAACGGTACATTTAATGCTTTTGATAATAACCTTTGGACGGACAGCCGGATAGACCATGTGTTTGTCACCCCAAGCATCAAGGTGAGACATTATGCTGTATTAACTGAGTCTTACCGGAGCCCGAAAGAGGATCAGCAAGAGGTGAAGAAGGGAGACTTCCCCAAAGAGCTTTCTTTTAAGCAGTATGAAACCAGACTTCCCTCGGACCATTTTCCGGTTGTGGTAAAAATAGACATGTGAAAAGAAGCGGTACATCGGCTAAATCCACGACAAACCATGACAGCAATTTTGTGGCTGTCATGGTTTTTTTACATGAATACCACACTGTTGGTGTTCTAAAATCCTATCTTTGTGGTGCAAAAATTCGATATGCTAGGTAAATTATTCTATTATTTTACACTCTTTGCTTACCTCAACCTGCTGACGTATGAATCTTTTTCATCCGCGACGGGTCAGGTATTGCATGCGGGTGAGACGATCGTAGAATATTTTCTTGATGATATACTGGATTTAGAACCTATTCACTCTTCTCCGGAGGAGAAAGTACTGCTGCAGGACGACTACCGTATCTTTTCGCTTAACAATCAGGTGCTGTCGGTCTTCATCTTTATCTTTGGGATTTTATTCACAGCCTTCTGTTTTTCGAAGGATAAAGTTCACCCATTTTACCGCTCCAAGACGCTTTGTCTACCCGGCTATTACCGTTTTCTCTATCGGTTCAGGCCATTCTAGCTACAGTCTCTTATCTTCCTGCTGACGTCTAAAATCCGCTGTGCTTTTTCCGGATGGTTTACAGCACAATTGGCTTTGGGCCCTATGGTTATGGGGCGCTTTTAGATCTCATTCCATTTAACATTTACATTTTTTATCGTTTTATGAAGAAATTACTTGCATTGTGCCTTTTGTTGGGTACGGTAGGTTCGCTGGCTTCATGCCGCTCCTCCAACGCTAATGCTGATCAAAAAGAAGAAATTAAAAACATACCGGTTACGCCGCTGATTGTTATGGATACAACTGTGTATCAAGAATACATTGCGGATATACAGGCGTTTAAAAATGTGGAGGTGCGCTCCAAACTGAACGGATTCCTTGACAAAATCTATGTGGATGAGGGAGCCTGGGTGAAAAAAGGCCAGGTGCTGTTCAAATACAACAACGAAGAGTACCGTGCTGAGCTGGCAAAGGCCAAGGCGCAGTATGATAATTCCATTGCTGAGGCTCAGAAAATAAAGCTGGAGATGGAACGGACCCAGAAGTTGGTGGATAAAAATATTGTGAGCCCTTCAGAGTATAATCTGCTGAAGATACAGTTAAAGGCTGCGAATTCGAAAATTGAAGAGGCACGGGCGCTCGTCAATCAAGCCCAGACCAAATTGGACTATACCGTGATCCATGCTCCATTTGATGGCCGCATTGACCGTATATTATTGAAGGAAGGCTCTTTGCTAACGGAAGGAAGTCTTATTACCACCATTTCGGACCTCAGTCAGGTCAATGTGTATTTTGATATCTCCGAACGCGAATACCTGACCATGATGCAGGACAAACTGAACGGTAAGGACACCAAGAAGACCGTGAAATTAATTCTGGCGAACGGTGCTTTATATCCACATGAAGGGGTCGCTCACATTGTCGAAAGTGAATTTGAAGCAAATACCGGATCGATTTCATTACGGGTACAGTTCCCCAATGCTGAACATATCTTAAAGCATGGGGCAACAGGAAAAATTGCGGTCCCTATGGAAACCGGACAGCATACCTTTGTACACCAAAAATCCGTATTTGAAATTCAGGACAAGACCTACGTCTATACCATGCAGCCCGATAGCACGGTTAAAATGACACCTTTTGTAGCCGGATCGCGGGTTGGACATTACTATATTGTCGAAGGTGGCCTGGATCCCAATGTCAAGGTGGTCTACGAGGGCGTGCAGAATTTGCGTAATGGCATGAAGATTAACCCAAAATTGAGGAAGCTGTAGCGGAGGATAAATTATGTTTGAAACATTTATAAGGAGACCGATATTATCGTTGGTCATTTCGGTGTTTATCACACTACTTGGATTACTAGCATTATTCACCCTGCCCATTACGCAGTTTCCGGATATTGTACCTCCATCAGTGGTTGTAAATGCCAATTATACCGGTGCGAACGCCGAGGTAAGTACCAATGCCGTTGCCATTCCTCTGGAGAAGGCCATCAACGGTGTTGCGGGGATGACCTATATGACTTCGGTGTCGACCAATAATGGTAGTACTGTTATCCAGATCTTTTTTGAAGTTGGAACAGACCCGGATATTGCGGCCGTGAACGTACAGAACAGGGTAACGACCGTTCTGGATGAGCTGCCCGAGGAGGTTATCAAAGCTGGTGTCACCACCGAGAAGGAGGTGAATTCCATGCTGATGTATCTCAATGTGTATACCGATGATGAAACGGCAGACGAACGCTTTATATATAATTTCACGGATATCAATATCCTGAAAGAGCTGAAACGTATTGAAGGAGTGGGCCGTGCGCAGATCATGGGCATGCGCGACTATGCGATGCGCATATGGGTAAAACCAGACCGGATGGCCGCATATAATATCTCTACGGAAGACGTTGTTGCTTCGTTGCGCAAGCAGAATATTGAGGCCGCGCCCGGACAAACAGGGATCAGCTCGGATAAAATGCGGAATATGCAGCAATATGTATTGCGCTATCCCGGTAAGTTTACAGAAATAGATGAATACGCGAATATCCCGATAAGAGCTAATTCAAACGGCTCCATTATCCGTATCAAGGATATTGCAGATGTAGAATTCGGTTCGCTGGATTATGAAATGGTGTCCAAGACGGACGGACGGCCTTCGGCATCAATCATGCTGAAGCAGTTGCCTGGCTCCAATGCGCAGGAGGTTATCCAACGGATCAAAGACCGTATGGCCGAACTGAAGGAAACAACTTTCCCGGCAGGGATGACCTATACCATGGGATATGATGTCTCGCGGTTTTTGGATGCGTCTATTTCATCGGTGATCAAGACCTTGTTGGAGGCATTCCTATTGGTGTTCATTGTCGTGTTTATCTTTTTACAGGATTTCAGGGCGACGGTAATTCCGATTTTGGCTGTTCCGGTCTGTCTGATCGGCGCCTTATTTTTCATGCAGATGTTGGGTTTCTCTATCAACTTGCTGACGCTCTTCGCTCTGGTACTTGCCATCGGTATTGTGGTGGATAATGGGATCGTGGTCGTGGAGGCTGTATATGCAAAGATGGAAGAGGAACATTTACAGCCGATGGAAGCCACTTTAGAAGCGATGAAGGAGGTCGGCGGAGCCGTTGTGGCTATCACACTCGTCATGTCGGCAGTGTTTGTGCCTGTGGCTTTTCTTTCAGGACCTGTGGGGATATTTTATAGGCAATTTTCATTGACATTGGCCGCTGCCATTGTCATCTCCGGTATCAATGCACTGACCTTGACACCAGCTTTATGTGCACTGTTTTTGAGGTCACCACATGACCGTAAACCTTCTAACAACTGGCTGGATCGATTCTTTAAAAAATTCAACCTGCTCTACGATAAAACTGCGGCGGGCTATAAGGGCCTCTTAGTAAAAACAAGTGCACGGAGAGGGCTAACGCTCCTTTTATTGGGAGGTTTCTTTGTGGCGACCTGGGGCAGTAGTGCCATATTACCGTCGGGCTTTATTCCAACTGAGGATCAGGGAATGATTTATGTGTCCGTAACGACACCACCGGGAGCTACAGTAGACCGAACCGAACGTATTTTGGATAAGATCGATTCGGTGTCCCGGAAGCTGGATGTGGTTGAGACAGTCTCCACGCTTTCAGGTTACAGCATTGTTACCGAGGTGTCCGGTGCATCCTACGGTATGGGGATGATTAACCTTAAACCATGGAAGGAGCGCAGCCAGACAGTGGACGATGTCATCCGGGAATTACGGGAGAAGACCAAAGATTTTGCGGATGCCCAGATCGACTTTTTCCCGCCGCCAACAGTTCCGGGATTTGGAAACTCTTCTGGATTTGAGCTCCGTTTACTGGACCGTAGCGGCAATGAGGACCTCACCAAGACGGCAGAAGTGCTGCAGCAATTTATGGACAAAATGGAGGGAAGTGAAGTTCTGCAGGATATCAGTTCCAGCTTCGACGTTAACTTTCCGCAGTATATGTTGAAAGTAGATTACGACATGGCTGCTAAGAAAGGGATATCCGTCGAAAACGCCATGAACACCTTACAAACACTCATGGGAAGTCTTTACGCAACGAACTTTATCCGCTATGGGCAGATGTATAAGGTCATGGTACAGGCGGGGCCTGAATATCGTAGACGGCCCGAAGATGTACTCCGCCTATATGTGAAAAACGAAACCGGAGAAATGGTGCCCTACAATGCGTTTATTTCTATGGAGCGCATCTATGGACCTGAGCAGATCACGCGTTACAATATGTTCAGTTCGGCGATGATCACAGGCCAGTCTTCACCGGGATTCAGTTCGGGCCAAGCGATTGAAGAGGTGGAGAGGATTGCTTCCGAGCTGCCGCAGGGCTATAGTATTGAATGGTCCGGAATGACGCGGGAGCAGGTAATTTCTGGCAATCAGGCGCTATACATCTTCGCTTTATGTCTGTTGTTTGTGTATCTGTTGTTATGCGCACAGTACGAAAGCTTTTTATTGCCTTTGCCGGTGCTCCTTTGTCTTCCGGCAGGTATATTTGGTGCGTTTATCTTCCTGAAAGTATTTGGCCTGGAAAACAATATCTACGCACAGGTTGCGTTGGTCATGCTGATCGGTTTGCTCGGTAAAAACGCCATTCTGATCGTAGAGTATGCCAATCTGAAATACAAGCAGGGTATGGATATTGTCACTGCCTCGATCGAAGGTGCTGTCGCCCGTTTGCGTCCTATTCTGATGACTTCTTTTGCCTTTGTCGCGGGGTTGATCCCACTTATGATGGCCAGTGGTGCGGGAGCTCTGGGAAATCGCAGCATTGGTACAGCTGCCGTTGGTGGTATGCTTATCGGAACAATTCTGGGTGTGATTGTCATTCCGGGGCTCGTGATTTTATTTTCAAAAAGAGAAAATAAAAAACAGGTAGTCAAACAGGTTTCCCTTGTGATTGCTGCCTTGATGATGTTTGGCAGTTGTGCGGTCCCCAAAAAGTCTGCTCCGCCGGAGAAAGTTGTTGCTCCTGCAGCTTTTTCAGAAAAGGCTATATCGGACAGTGTCCATATCGGTGGCCGCTCCTGGCGCGAGATTTTCAAGGACCCTCTTTTAGTTGCGCTGATCGACTCAGCGCTGCGGAATAATATGGATATCCGGCAGTCGATCCTACGCCTTGAATCTGCGCAGGCTTACTTTAAACAACGGAAAGCAGCGCTGGGGCCCACTGTAGAGGCAGCTGTGGAAGGTGGAATTCGAAAATATGGGCATTATACCGAATCGGGAATTGGAAATTATGATTCCAACTTTTCGGATAACCTGAAAAGTGATGAAAAACTTCCTGAGCCCTTTATTCCTGATTATTTTATCGGGCTGCGTTCTTCTTGGGAAATCGATCTCTGGGGAAAACTAAAAAATCAGAAGCGGGCCGCATATTTTAGTTTTTTGGCCGAACAGGAAGGAAAACGTCTACTTGAAACCGAACTGGTCTCGAATATTGCCACGGCGTATTATGAGCTGATGGCTCTGGATCAAAAAATTAAGGTCTATAACCGTAATATTGAGCTTCATAAGAATGCGCTGGAAGTGGTCGAACTCAAAAAAGACGCAGGTTATGCAACCGAACTCTCGGTACAACAATTTAAGGCCCTGTTGGCGACTTCTAAATCGGCTAAGGAACAGCTGCTCCAGGAGATTGCGCTTTGGGAGCACCATATCAACGGCTTGCTGGGGCGCTATTATCAGCCAATAAACAGAAGTACTTATGCGGAGAATACCAACTTGTATCACGCCATGAGTTTTGGTACACCGGATGATCTGGTCAACCAGCGACCGGATATCAAAGCAGCCTATCTGAAAATGCTCGCTTCGTCAAATCAGCAGGAGGCTTCGCGTTTAGCGTTTTTACCTTCTGTTGCCATCAGCCCTTTTATCGGGTTACAAAGTTTCCATTTTAACAAATTATTCAATCTGGATAAATCGATAGCGTATAATCTATTTGGCGGTATTACGCTTCCAATATTTAATCAACGCCAACTGAAGACCCAATACGAGGTAGCAAAGGCAGATTATGGTATTGCATTTATTGACTACGAAAAATCGGTCATTAACGCGTATAACGAAGTTTCCAACGTAATCATGACGCAGGAAGCAATTGCCAGGCGCCGTACGTATGTAGACGAGCGGGTAACGGCGTTGGAGCGCTCCATCGAAGCGGCTCAGGAATTGTTTATTGCAGGCCGGGTCACTTCATTGGATGTGGTTACTGCACAACGCGAATCACTGGAGGCACAGATTGGGAAGGTCGAGCTCGAGAAGGAGAATACCCTGAACCAGATTTTGTTGTATAAAGCCCTGGGCGGAGGCTGGAAATAAATTCGCCTCCTTGATACAAAAACTATTTTTCATGCGATAAAGAATTAAATTGTTAATTCTTGGACCCGATCTTGGGTCAGGAAAAGAGGCCGTCGGGAGATGTCCTCTTTTTTGTTGTTATTTTTATGTAGTTTAGCCTGAACGAAGTCGAACCGAACTTATGTTGAAACGTATTTTTCTTTCTCTTGTTTTCACCCAGTTGTTTTTTCACTTAACTGCTCAGGAGCTTTCAGATAGCACCAAGGTGCTGCAGCGACTGGCTTATCTGATGGAAAATCAGAAGGTTTATGTTAAAAATCGGGAAGATAGGCTGGAAAAATTAAAACAGGAAGCCAAGGCACTTGAAGGTAATCCGGAGAAGTTTTTCCGAAAAAATTATGAAATCTTTGAAAATTATAAAAAGTTTGATTCAGATGCTGCATTGACTTATATTATGCTATGTCAAAAACTGGCGTCTACCGGAAGTGATTCGCTCCGGACTTTGATCAATCTCGATCTTGCTTGGGTTTATTCGACGATCGGCCGTTATATCGAAGCATCCCAGTTATTGAATACAATTCAACCTTCGAGACTGGATAATGGACTGTTGGCGAAATATTATGATACCTACAGTGCTTTTTATAGCCATTACGGACAGAGTAACAACCGATCCGAATATTACCAGGCCAGTGAACGTTACCGGGATTCCTTGTTGTCGGTCTTACCAAGATCTTCTGTTGAATACCGCACTACGACTGCTATTAAAACCTTGTTCAACGGGAACCGGGATGACGCCAAAAGACAATTTTTGGCACTTTGGAAGGAAGGGAAGGACCGTATTGAGCAACGGGCAATGATAGCGTATTTTATGGGCCTGATCTATAAATACGAAAAGGATAAAAGAAGTCAGATCTATTATCTTTCGATATCAGCAAGTGCAGATATCGAAATGGCCAATCGCGATAATGCATCTTTTCACGATCTCGCGCTTACTTACTACGACCAGCAGGATTTCGACCGCGCTTTTCAGTTTATTGAAAAAGCTATTGATGATGCGATGCTGTGTAAAGTGCGCTATCGGATTATCGAGGGTACATCTTCTTATCCGATTATCAATGCTGCCTACCAGCAAAAAATAAGCAAACAGAATAAGCAGCTGGTTGCTTTGGTGACCGTAGTCAGCATTTTATTGATCGGTGTCATTATCGGTTTGGTCGTTATCTACCGGCAGGTTAAACATTTACGCAGAATTCGCTCAGCATTGTCAGCTACAAACCAGCAGCTGCTTGCACTAAATCAGGAGATCAATCAGACAAACCTGAAGCTAGCGGAGTCCAATCATATCAAAGAGGAATATATCGCCCAGTTCTTTGATATGTGTTCGAGCTACATTGACAAGATGGAAGACATCCGAAAAGCTTTGTTAAAGCGGGCTACCAATCAGCAATGGGAAGCACTGCGTGAGCAATTGAAATCGACACAAATGGAAGAGCGGGAAGTCCAACAGCTCTATGTCAATTTTGACCGTATTTTTTTGAATTTATATCCTACTTTTATTGAAGAATTCAATGCATTACTGCAGGAGGATGAGAAGATCTATCCCAAAAAATCAGAGCTGCTGAATACTGAGCTGCGGATCTTTGCATTGATCCGCCTGGGCATTCATGATTCCGTCAGGATCGCAAGCTTCCTTCGGTATTCCCTTCGTACAGTCTACAACTACCGGACGAAGGTGCGCAACAAAGCCGCAGGCGACAGGGATGCCTTTGAAGCTGCCGTGTGCCAGATCGCCGTCATTGACAGGCGTTGATCTGCCAGAAACCGCAGAAGGCCCCTGCTACATGTGCTCCCAGTGTGTAAAGTAGGTACTTTTTATCCTGTATCTTTGTTGGTAAGCTGCTTGTTTTTAGTTTGTTGTGTTTTATTCTCAGTACTTTTTAACGACTAGGCCTTTTTTTCCTGTTGATGTCCCTTTAGTTTTGTTTTGGGCGATAGAGCAGGGGAAACTCATCGCTATTTGGAATAACCAAATCATTAAACAATAACCAATTTTTTTTTCATATGATTTACTTTACTCGAAAAGTAGGCTTTTTAATGGGGCTAGCTTTCCTGTTTACCTTGAATGTGGCCTTTGCGCAAAACAAGCTACAGGTGCGCGGGCAGGTGCTGAATGCGGTGGACCGAAAGCCTTTGGGTGGTGTTACCATTTCGCATCAAGAAGCAAACAACGCGGTATCTACCAATGCCGAAGGCCGGTTTCAGATCTCGGTGCCTTCGGGATCGCGTCTGCTGTTTTCGTTTGTCGGTTTTGATAGCAAAGAGCTTGTTGCGGAAAACGAGACTGTGACAGTGCTATTGAGCCCGTCTACCAACGTATTGGAAGATGTTGTTGTCATTGGGTACGGGTCCGTCAGGCGTAAAGATGTCACGACCGCGATCGCTTCTGTCTCCACTCAGGATTTGGAGAAGCGTCCTATCGTGAATGTGGGGCAGGCAATTCAGGGCAAGGCGGCGGGGGTAGCCGTGATGCAGCCCAATGGAACTCCAGGAGCGGAAATGTCTATCCGTGTGCGTGGAACAACATCATTTAATGCAAGCAATGCGCCCTTATATGTGGTCGATGGTGTCCCTGTGGACAATATTAAATTTTTAACACCTGCCGACGTTGCTGACATTCAAATTTTAAAAGATGCATCGTCTGCGGCCATCTATGGTTCAAGAGCTGCAAATGGTGTCGTATTGATCACAACCAAAACCGGCAGAAGCGGACAGGCTAAAATTAGTGTGAACGCACAGTATACCGCCAATGTTGTCGACAATACATTTCAAGTACTGAATGTACAGCAGTACCGGGAACTGCAGAATGAAATCGGACTAGTGTCTTTACCAGAAGGATTAACCGATCAGACCGACTGGTTTAAGGAGGCATACCAGACCGGTATCCAGCAAAATTATCAATTCTCTGTCACCGATGGAACAGAAAAACTGCGCTACTTTCTGTCCGGTGGATATCTAAATGAGAAAGGCACATTGGAAGGTTCATTTTTTAAGCGCTATAATTTCAGAGCAAATGTTGACAATCAGGTGCGCAAATGGTTAAAAGTGTCTGCCAACATCAACTATGCCGACTATAACGATAATGGAATTATTTCCGGTACGGGAGCTAATCGTGGCGGAGTAGTTTTATCGGTGATCAATACGCCGACCTATGCTCCTGTTTGGGATCCCCTGAATCCCGAGCAGTATTATAATAATTTTTATGGTGTCAGTGGCATAACCAGTCCTGCTGAAAATCTGGCAAGGAGTAAATACAACAACAACCGTGAAAACCGCCTGCTTGCGACTGGCAGTGCATTGATCAGTTTTTGGCCAGAGCTTACCTTAAAAAGTGCATTTACGATGGATCGCAGAAATGCCATAAAGACGGTATTTTTGGATCCGATCTCCACAACCTACGGCCGCAGCCAGCACGGAACTGGGTCTGATCTGAGAAATATGAATACAGTTTTGACCTGGGATAATGTGCTGACCTACACCAAAGCTTTTGGCAGCCATCACCTAGAGGCCATGGGGGGAAGTTCCTGGACAGACTCAAAATATACCAACAGCTATATCAACGGATCCCACTTCCGGGATGAAGTCATTCAGACCTTGAATGCAGCGAATAAAATTGCCTGGGATAATACAGGATCTGGCGGCTCGGCCTGGGGAATCATGTCGTACTTTGCGCGCGCAATGTACAACTATGATGGAAAATATCTGCTGACAGCGAATATGCGTGCGGATGGTTCGTCCAAGCTGCATCCCGATCACCGTTGGGGATATTTTCCTTCTGTTTCTGCAGCTTGGCGGTTGTCTTCTGAAGGTTTTATGGAAAATATTACCTGGATTAACGATCTAAAGCTACGTGGAGGGTGGGGAGAGACCGGCAATCAGTCAGGAGTGGGCGATTATGCCTATCTACAGCGCTATAACTTTAAGCGTTTTGAATGGTATAATGATCTGTATAAAGAAGCGGTGCCGGCCATCGTTCCGGCCAACCTTCGGACAAAAGATCTGACCTGGGAAACCACTTCACAGGCCAATATCGGGATTGACTTTTCTGTGCTGAACAATAGGCTCACGCTCGCCGCTGATTACTATCATAAGAAGACAACAGATATGCTGATGTGGGTTACTTTGCCGGCATCCGCATCAACGATTTCGACTTCCATACAGCGCAATGAAGGGGAGATGACGAATAAAGGGTTTGAATTTGCAGTCGACTCAAAGAATTTGACCCAAGGATTTGTCTGGAACACCAATTTTAATATTTCTTTTAATAAAAATAGGCTGGACAAACTGGAGACGAAACAGATCTACGATGATGCGGTGACAAGTGAAAATGTGAATGAAAAAGTGGTCAGAAATACACCGGGCCGTCCTTTGGGCAACTTCTTTGGTTATATCAGCGAGGGGGTGGATCCTGAAACGGGCAACCTACGGTACCTTGATGTCAACGGAGATGGGAAAGTGACGGTTACTGACCAAACTTTTATCGGAAATCCAAACCCCAAATTTACCTATGGGATGACCAACAGTTTTTCATGGAAAAATATTGATCTCAGTATTTTTATCCAGGGTACTTATGGCAATGATATTTATAATGCAAGCCGGATGGAGACGGAAGGAATGTATGATGGAAAAAACCAGACGACAAGGGTGCTTGACCGCTGGCGGGTACCGGGGCAGATGACCGATGTTCCCAAAGCTGGCTTTAATATAAAAAACTCCACCTATTTTGTGGAAGACGGTAGCTACCTGCGTGTAAAGAATATTTCACTTGGTTATACGATAGCGCCCGAACGGCTGAAACGTATCGGCATACAAAAGTTACAGCCCTATTTTTCGGCCAGCAATCTATTGACCTGGACAAAGTATTCGGGAATGGATCCTGAAGTAAACCAATATGGAGACAGTGGGGCTGTACAGGGCATTGACTGGGGGACCTACCCACATAGCCGCTCATTTGTGTTGGGAATAAATATTGAATTTTAATTGCATATATCATGAAATTGATCATAAAATATAGTTTTTTGATAACGTTGCCAATGGTGTTGTTATATTCCTGTTCATTGGTACGGGATCCTCTGGATAGCTATTCGGATGTTACCGAAGGGGTGACGGAGGGTGGCAAAAATATTGTTTTTAAGGACAGGGCTGCCGTCGAATCTTATTTGGCCACGCTCTATCAACAAATGAAAGATCGCCAGGAACATTGGTATGTGGACTTATTGTTGATTGGTGACGCACATTCTGACAATGCATATGCGGGAACTACGGGGGCTGAGGTAGTGCCTTTCGAGAATAATTCAATCGAAGGGTCCAACTCGGTTTTATTACGGGACTGGAACCGTTATCTGGAGGATATCGCCAGAGCAAACCGGTTAATCATCCATGTAGACAGTGTTGCAGACAAATCGTTGAGTGCTACTGAAATAAAAACGATCAAAGCACAGGGGAAATTATTCCGCGCGCTGGTTACATTCGATATGGTGCGCATCTTCGGTTCCATTCCTTTGTCAACTACTGAAGCGCCGGACATTACCGCAGAAAACATTGGAGAGGTTTATAAAGATTACTTTCCTAAGCAGTTAAGGGAAGAGGAGGTCTATCAACAGATTGCAAAAGACTGTCTCGATGCCTTGGCAGATGCTCCGACTAACAATGCTGCTAACAAAACCCTTTTTACAAAGTCTGTTGCCAGAGCCATGCTTGCCAAAGTATACGCTGAAAAACCAATTCGTGATTACGCAAAAGTCATTCAGTACGCAGACGAACTGGCCGCTGACGGTTTTTCTTTAAATGCAAATTATGCTGACCTGTATGCGCTGAATGCCAGCAATACAGATTTAGCACAACGCAACACCAGAGAGTCAATCTTGGAAGCGCAGTTTTTCCCAGGGGGAGGAAATTGGGCGTCATGGATGTTTGGACGAGATCTATCCAACTATGACGTCAATTTTTCCTGGGCCAAATGGGTGACTCCTTCACGTGATCTGATCCAGACCTATACCAATGAAGGGGATCAGGTCCGAATGGAGCAAGCAATCGTGTATTATGCTGCGAAATGGAGTAACTATTATCCCGCGAACCATTATCCATTTATGTTTAAGCTGCGTTCGGGACTGAACAGTATTATCAAGCTTCGTTACGCAGATATTCTATTACTCAAAGCGGAAGCATTACTGATGCAAAGCAGTCCTAACCTTGCAGCTGCGGCCGACATTATTGACCAAATTCGGCAACGGGTGAAGCTGCCGAAGCTACCGGCCGGTCTGCGTTCCGATAAAGAAGCTCTATTGGAAGCTTATTTGAAGGAACGTCGTCTGGAATTGGCTTTCGAAGGACAGCGGTGGTTTGATCTGGTGCGTCTGAATAAGGTGGAGCAGGTCATGAATGCTGTGTACGCAAAAGACCCGGGGCGAAAAGCGCAGTTGTATCCTTTCGATGAAAAATCTTATAGACTTGCGGTTCCGCAGTCTGCTATTGATGACAATCCCAACCTGGTGCAAAATCCAGGGTATTAATTCATGACTTTTATGAAACGTAATAATAAAACTATGATATACACTTTCTTGTTGTCCTGTCTGGTTGCAGCAACATCTTGTAATCGTGATAGCTATACGCCTTCACAGATGGACGATATTAAAAATAACGGTGACGTCACTATTTACACGACTACAGGAACCCGGTCTTCAGATTTCGGAAAACGATTTGTTGATTTCAGCTCTAAGTTCAATATGTCGCCCAACACAATCACAGTGAATCCTGCGCAGAAATTCCAGACGATGGACGGGTTTGGGGCAGCAGTGACCGGTTCAACCTGTTACAACCTAATGAAGATGAATAAGGAGGACCGCCACAAATTCCTCACGGAAACATTTTCGGACAAAGAGGGAATGGGAATGAGCTATATTCGTATTGCTATCGGATGCTCCGACTTCTCGCTGAGCGAATACACCTGCTGGGATAAAGAAGGAAAAGAAAATTTCGGCCTGCAATCAGAAGAACTTCACTATATTATTCCTGTGCTCAAAGAAATATTGGCCATCAATCCCCAGGTTAAAATCATGGGTTCGCCATGGACGCCCCCAAAATGGATGAAGGTAAACAATCTCGTGGATTTAAAGCCTTTTGATTCATGGACAAGCGGGCAGCTAAATCCAAAATATTATCAGGACTATGGCTGGTATTTTGTTCAATGGCTACAGGCCATGAAAAAAGAAGGCATCCCTGTGCATGCTATCACTGTACAAAATGAACCTTTAAATAGGAAGAACTCGGCTTCAATGTACATGTCCTGGCAGGAGCAACAGGCTTTTATCAAACAGTCTCTGGGCCCCCAGTTGAAATCGGCTGGTCTAGCAACAAAGATCTATGCCTTCGATCACAATTACAATTACGACAATATGGCTGACCAGGAAGACTATCCGGTCAAAATTTATAACGATGCCGGAGCAGCGTCCTTTATCGCTGGCGCGGCTTATCACAACTACGGTGGTGATAAAGCCGAATTGCTTGATATTCAGCGTCAACGTCCAGATAAAGAACTGGTCTTTACCGAAACCTCGATCGGGGAATGGAACGACGGGCGTAATTTGGAAAAACGCCTTATGGAAGACATGAGGGAAGTTGCTTTAGGTACAGTTAATAACTGGTGTAGGGCAGTAATCGTATGGAACCTGATGCTGGATACGGACAAAGGCCCAAATCGCGAAGGCGGATGCCAGACTTGCTATGGCGCCGTGGATATCAATAAAGCGAATTACAAAACGATAACGCGCAACTCCCACTATTACATCGTTGGGCATTTAGCGGCGGTCGTAAAACCCGGGGCCACACGTATTGGCGCGTCGGGTTATACCGCAGATGGATTGGTTTATACTGCGTTTCAGAACACAGACGGAACCTACGCCCTTGTTTTATTGAATGATGCCGGAGATAGCCGTAAGATTACAATAGCTGATGGAAAGCACCATTTTAGCTATGATGTGCCGGCTAAATCGGTAGTTTCTTATCGTTGGTCAAATTAAAGCTTGAGATGATGAAAAGACAGCACATGAATATACTGATTGGAGTCGCTGCCATACTCGCCGTCAGTTCCTGTAAAAAGGATGAAAAATACGTCTATCAAATCGGAGACCCAAAGATTGAATGGAAAGCCGCTGTTTCCGAAGCACATTTTGGAGATAGTCTGGAGTTTGAGGTGCACGTATCTGATAACGAAGTCGCATTATCGACGGTCAAAGCACAGTTATTTTTTACGGACGATAAAGTCGCTGAAACGGTGATACGAACAAAGGAAAACGGAGATTACAAGGGGAAAATTTACATTCCATTCTTAAAGAATATTCCGGATGGAAAAGCGACACTCAAATTTGTTCTGCAAAATATTAGCCAGAAGAGCACCGAAAAGTCTTTTGATATTGATTTAAGCCGTCCGGATTTCCCCTATTTGACGTTGGTAACAGCAGCTAGGTCCTATAAGATGGAGAAGATAAGCCAACACCAATACGCGGCAACGGAGAATTTTCCGTTTTCCGTAAAAGGCTATATTCAGACCCCAAAAGTAGGTACAAATGGCCAGGTCATGAATTTTGGATGGGTCAATAACGCGATAGACCTAGGTGCCACTGCGGACATCCCTTTTTCAAATTCAACTTCCGGCGTATATAGCATTGCCTTTAATACGTTGACCTACCAGGCATCACCTTTTATTATTGCTTATGCGGTTAATGGAACGGTGTTTAATCGGATCGATGATACGCATTTTAAAGCTGAATTGAACATGGTCAAAGGAGAAGCGGTCACAATTGACGGGATCGAAGATCTGAAAGACTGGTGGATAGATCCCGACTTCTTTACGACATCTGGACAGGGAGCGCTTTCGTTTAACGGGATGAACGGAAAGTATCGTATCACTGCAGATTTTACCCTGAAGTATTTTAATGTGGAAGCCATGAATGGCAATGAGCTTGCCACGCTGCAGGCCGATGGTTCAGGAGCGATATGGATTATCGGAGAAGGCATCGGAAAACCAAAAGTATCCACAAATCAGGTTGGCTGGAATACGGATAAAGCACTTTGCATGGTGCCTGTTGGGAATAAAAAATATCAGGTCACGGTGACAGCCGGTAGCTCCATGAATTCGGATAACATCAATTTCAAATTTTTCCATCAGAAGGGCTGGGGTGGAGAATTTGGCGGAGCGGATGTGACAACGACCAGTGATCTCATTTTTATTGGAAATGGCACGAACGGGCGTGATTCCGGAAATCTAGGTATAAAAACCGGCAAAGTACTAGAAGTGGGTAAGACTTATATCTTTACTATGGATCTTTCGGCAGGAAATAAGAAGGCTGTGTTGACGGTCAATGAAAAATAAGCTTTCTTTTCTTTTCAGTCCCCGGGGCAGCGCTTGCGCCGGGGACTGATGTTTTGTATACGAATAGACCAACCCGTCCCATTGTTTTTAAACTATGCTCCGGTGATAGAAAAAATTATTAGCGTTTGGTTGTACGTGTTACCGTTGTAATCTTTATATTTGCGGTATTGTCATATCATGAAAGCGAAACAGTTCATATGGATCATATTGCCTTTGATGCTCCTCCAGAGCTTCTCGACAGTATGGTTATGGACTATTTTTGAACTCAACAGGGATTATATAGCGCGCAATGAATGTATTAATCGTTTCAATGAAAAAGCCCTTTCCTGTAGGGGACAATGTATCCTGATGAAAAAAATGCGTGAGCATGAGGAAAAAGAACAGAAAAACCTTGAAACGCGCATTATTGATGTTGTCTTTATCAACAACCAGTTAAATTTCACTTTCGAAACTTCTGTCTTCGATGAAGTTGCTTTAAGCTTTTCTTTTCCAGAAATGAAAGAGAATTACGCTTACCGCCCTATCTTCTCCATTTTCCACCCTCCATTGGTTTAAACGTTATAGGAGTTACGTATTGACACGCTAGTGTTTAGACTACTGTGCCAATTCTTTTGTCTTAGAAAAATTAAATCAAATTACATGTACACAATTTTTCCGAAGGGAATTACTGTGACTGTATTTTCATGCGGCTTATGGCTAGCATCTGCCTGTTCCTCTTCCAATACGGGAGAGCGATTACCCATCTTGGGTGAAAGGGAGGTAGTACATAAGGTTATTGATGGAAATAAGGTCACGGATACCCTATATCACATCATTCCAGACTTCGAACTGCTGGATCAGGATAGCACGGTCGTTTCAAAAAAGAGTCTTCAAGGGAAGATTTATCTGGCAGACTTTTTCTTTACGCGATGTCCGACAATCTGTCCTATTACTGCCCGGAACCTATTGCAGATCGCCCGACATTTTGAGCATGATCCAAGGGTGGTATTTCTGTCGCATACGGTAGATCCTATGTACGATCGTCCTTATGTACTGAAACGTTATGCTACTGAACTGGGAGCTCCGAAAAACTGGTTTTTCCTGAACGGTCCGAAAAATGAGGTATATCCACTTGCAGGCGCTGAAGGCTATTTTTCTTTTGCACAGGAGAATAAGGATGCACCCGGCGGTTTTGATCACAGTGGTGCTTTCAGTCTTGTGGATACCAGATTTCATGTACGTGCTGTATACGATGGCACTCAAACGGATTCTATCCCTAAAATTATTGCCGATATCCAGCTCCTGTTAGATAAAGGCTAATACAAACCACATAAAAAAATGGACTTTATAAAAATAGCTTTATTATATACTGTTGTATTAACGGCCGCGCTTACCGCAGTTTCATGCGCAGACAAAAGCGTAAGCAAAAACAGTGTAAGTGCAACGGATTCAACCGTATTCGGTATACCTGAAGAGTCTGGACTGTATCTTTTGGCAGATACATCAATCAAGGGCCATGCATACACTGTATATGGCGACACAAAACTCAGTAATAAATATCATACGATTTATTTAAAGGTGAAAGACAAGAATGGCAGACCTGTCGACGATAAAGCCCTGGATCTCTATCCCGAAATGAATATGGGGCAGATGAAACATGGCGGACCTTACGAGCATCCCATACCATTGGGCGAAGGCTGGTATAAAAGCAACGTGGTTTTTATCATGGCTGACATTCCGGACATGGGGACAGGCTGGCATTTGCACATTATTCGTGGGGGGGAAACAGCAAGAGATACCGTGGCGATCAAGATTCCGGTTTCGCCAGCCTCACTTATGCGCACGACGAGCTCGGGCACCCGGGACGACAGCCGGGTATTTCTGTCTTGCCTCTTGCCTGATACAGTGAAACAGGGCAAGATGCCGATCCAGTTCTTGATGAATAAAATGGACCATCAACACTTCCCGGCATTAGACGGTTATGAGGTCAGATTTAAGACTGATATGCCTGGGATGAGGCATGACTCCCCGTATAATAAAGGTGCTGTCAGTGCCGGTAATGGTTATTACGAAGGGCTGATAAACTTTAGCATGGCCGGGGACTGGGAGATCAATGTGGAACTGTGGAAAGACGGTAAAAAAGCCAATCAGGATGAAATCAAATACCACGTACACGTCACTCCATAATAGAGGAAGTCATCCAAACAGAAATTAAGCATATAACAAGATTTAAAGTAAAAAACATCGTTAGTTTGTACTCAAAAGAATAAAGACAAGAAAAAGGGATAAATCGTGAAGTATTATCTTGGTATAAATAAGCTCCATCTGCTGCCCTAACTTTAAAGAAACAAAAGGCAGAACCTAAT
>Ga0182748_1000214_pt1 | contig 66957 bp, 55 predicted proteins | sample eDN3rd37CKraftOP_FD_128877 | JGI IMG/M metagenome (GOLD analysis project Ga0182748, IMG submission 128877) | Enriched Organic Plus compost microbial communities from Emeryville, California, USA - eDNA 3rd pass 37_C Kraft OP (version 2) (version 2) ... | reverse complement strand
TGCTGGCCCTCCACGCCAGCCAGCGCGAAGCGGCTGCCGGCGATGAAGTCCACCCGGATGGTGAGCGTCTTGGCCGCCAAATCGAAGTCCGCGCCCGTCACCTGCCACGGCGGAGAGACCCCCAAGGCAGCCTCAAACAGCTTGTCAGTCATACCCGATCCCGTACCTGCTCAGGTCCAGCTTACCCACTCGAAATTGAAAAGAGGCCGTAATGATGGGACGAACTGCGACGCGGGTGGCACGATACCCGAATCCTACGTCGTCGCTGAACCGCTATTTACGGGGGCGTTCCGAATCCGGCGCAAGCGCGGTCACCAGAAAACTCCGCGAGCGTTCGCGGTGGCGGTGCAACGCCTCGTGCACCCTTTCCCAATCAATCGCATCGTTAATCAGGTCATGGCTGGCTTGGGCAGGACTAGAGATCAGGCGTCGTCGCAGTGAGAACATGTCCAGCAGCGACTCGAACCTTGCGAGCCCGCGCTTTAGGTTTCCGTAGGCAATGAAGGGCCTCTTGAAAAGGATCGCGAACACACAGGCGTGGAACGAATCGGTAATGACGAAGTCGGCATCACGGAAGCCGGCAATCCAGGCCTCCACCGAGGGTGCCGCACCGTCCCGCCCGATCGCGTTGACCCGGTTGGCCTCCAAGCCAAGCGCATTGCAGATTGCAGTCACCACGCTACTCCGGTCCACATCTTCATCGAGAAAATAGACGAGAAGGCTGCGCTTGCCTGTCGGCCTCGACGGCGTGTCCGGCAGCAGTGCCAAGTATCGTTCGGTATCGAGAAGCATCGTGGGGTCAAGCACGTGCTCGGCCGTGACGCCGAACCTTGACTCACAGAGAGCGACGGCCGAAGCCTCCCGCACGGATACTGCATCGAAACGCCGCAGCAGCTCGCCACAGGTCTTTTCCTCAGCGGCGCTGAACTGCCATTCATCGGTACCGAAGGAGGCGGCATACGAGATCCTGCGGGTCGTGGATCCCGGGGCCAGGAACGACAAAAAGTTCTCTTCGATGCTCGGCGCGTAGCGCGACCGCCAGACCTGGTCGCTTCCGACGATGACCGCATCAAATTGCCGGTTCTCGACTTCCTGTTTCAACTCCTCGAATGACGTGACCTTCCTGGTCTGGGGTTGGATGTGCGTCGCAATGAACCGCCGAGCATGCTGCTCGACGCGCGCGCGTTCCTTGCCGTCGAAGATGCCGGCGCTGATGTTGACGCTGCGTCGCCGGAACACGTACTTGAGGATCGACCGCTTTAGCAGCGCAGGCGCGACACGCCATCTCGGAAACGGCTTTTCCTTCCGCTGAATCAGGCAAGGCTCGTGTCCCATGTCCCGCAGAACGGTCATGAGGGCATAGGCCTGCAGATTGCCTCCGTAGTTGGAGTGCAGGGGTAGTGTGAGGATTCCGATTCTCATGATCTTCTGAGGATGTGGTTGATCTTCGTGAGTACTTTGAGGATAAGGAGATGAGGGCGCATGCGCTGCCTGAACGCAGCCGCACTTCGCGTTGTGCGCCAGATGTCGAAGCTCCTGGATCTCGTGATTTCTCTCTGGACCTGCACCAATGCGTACGGCGTGGAGATCGACCTGAGCACCCGCTTACGTACTGGCGGCACGGGACGGCCCAAGAGTTTGGTCTGCCAAAGACGGAATTGAAGGGCGTCGCGCCGGTGAAAAAAGCTAGGTTTTTGCGATGCGATGATCTGCGATGGTTCGCAGGTGCGGGCTTCCAGGTCGCCGTTAGCAATGCCGTCCGTTACGATGCGATCGGCGAGCGCCGATCGGGTTACGATGACGCTGTTGCCCAGGCCGTCTTTGCGATACTCGGGCAGCCAGGCGTCGCCCAGCGAGATGTCGGCGAGCTCCGTCAGTACGTCGGTACAGAAGTCGCAGGCTTTGGCCTTGAACAGCCCCGTGCCCCACTGATCACCGACCCGAGACATCTTCATCCTGTGCTCCCGTCCGGCCGGATCCAGCGCGGAAAATGAGTAGTCATTCGAAGTGCTCTGCGCATCCTTCAGCCGATACTCCGGCTTCCGGTAATCCGGGCCGGCGCCAGCACTGTCGGCGAGATAATCGGTAAAGAATTTGCTCTTCAGCCCGCCGCAGATGATGCCTACGAGGAAGGCGATCTTATCCCGCATCACCGGATCTTCAGCCTGTCTGAGGCGTATCGCCTTAATGAAGCAGGCCACGCCGGAAACGGCGACACGTCCGTCTAGCGCGGCGACGAGCGGGAAGAGCTCGGACATCGTGACCGGGTAGTATCTGGTCTTGGAAGTGTCTAAGAGTTCATCGCCTCTGCCGATCAGTCGGTATCGGTAGCCAGACGAACCCTCTGTAACCACGAAGATGTAGTCGACGATGCCCCGATCCAGCAGCTGGCGAAAGACGTAGGTGGCCAGTCCCCCCGATGATGAGGTATTGCGGTACGCCTTGGAGTAGCCGATGTAGGTGTCGTTGAACAGACCGATGTCCGGGTCTTTTCTGACCGACCCGGATAGAAAGGCGATTGCCAGTTCGTCCTCGTCGCGGCTGGCGGCCGTCTTGCCGGGGAGAAAGGGGCAGGCGTCGAATGCGGCCTCGGGAATCGCAGCATCGTTGTCTCGCCGGGGCACGAGAAAGCCGTCGTCGTCCCAATCCATGCGAAGAGCACCCCCCGAGACGGCCACACATGCGCCGCATCCAGTGCAATAGGGGCTGACCGGGTTGGAGCTTCGTGAGTTCTTCATTTGGAAATACGTCTTCTGACGGTCTGGATAATGAAATGGCGCTCGTTTCTGCTCGTTCCGAGCGTCGCGGTGGCAATCGCCAAGGTCGTTGTCATGATGAAGGACACCAACGCAAGGTCCGCGATGCTGGAGACCGGGCCGAAGTAAGCGTCGCACATTACGACCGTGAGATAGGCAATCGACGACACCCCCAGGAGTCTGAGAATGACCGAACTGGCAAATCTCGTGATGCGCAGCCCGACCATTTGCCTGAGGAACGCCAGGCGCATCAGCAGCGTGGTGACCGAAATTCCAATGCCGATATACAGAAAAGCTTTGGGATTCTCGCTGAACCGGAAAGCGGCGTAGCTGAGCGGTAGCGCCAGCACGATGGTGCCTCCAATCACGGTTTGGTAGAGCTTGATCCGGCCCGTGGCGATGGCGCCTGTGATGAGAGGCTGCGAGATGCTGTCGATCAGCACGATGACTAGCATGAGTCTGATGAAAGCCACCGCTAGGGGCGGGGGTGCTTCCAGCCAGAGGGAGACGATGTAGTCGGCGCCGTGGATGGCAGGCGCCACCAGAAAGATCAGCAGTAGGAAGTTGATGCGTGAGCCGAGGAAGAGCAAATCATGCATCCGTTTCCGATCAGACTTTGCATAGCTTTGATAGATCTGCGGGTTGAGCGCCATCTGGAAGCTGTTGGAGAACGTTGCAGTCGCAGTCTGGGCTTGCGTCATCACCGCGTGCGAAGCGTTCATTGCTGGTCCGAAGAAGACATTGAGCAACAGGTTGCTGCCTTGATTGCGGCAAACGTTCGCCAGGTTTCCGATAAAGCTCCAGCTGATGAACGACGCTAGCCCTTTGTAGATCTCCGTGTCCGCGTGCGGCCTGATCGACGATTCCTTGAACTTAACCAGGCAGAAAGTCGCATAAATGACCAGCGTAAGGCCGTACGAAGCGAGCATCAGCAACGCGTAGAGCACGAGCCGGTCGTGATCGGCATGTAGGAGACTCCACGCGATCAGCAGCTTAACCAAGGCTTCGAGCAGGCTGACGGCCGAGAAGAACCACATCTTCTCCCGGGCGATGATCAGTGCGTTGAATGGTGTTTGCATGATCATCAACGCGCTGGTGAAGATTGAGCACTGGTACACAAAGTTGGCTGTCGCCATCCGTTCCGCCGGGATGTTGAGCTTGCTGTTGAGCAGCCAGAGCCCGAGCGTCTCGCTCAGAGCGACGACAAGAACTGCGATCGCCAGATGAGACATCAATGTAGCATTGAAGGTCCTGCCGAGCGCGACTGGGTCGTTCCTCCCGATGTCAACTGACAGAAAGCGCTGAGCCGCCTGTGACATCGTGCCGTTGAGGAACGCGAGGATCGCAACCAGACCGGCGGCTACCCCGTAGATGCCGTAGTCCTCGACGCCCAGCGCATTGAGCACGATCCGTACTGTGTAGAGGCTGGACGCCATGACGACCAGCATCCTGAAATACAGGAAGAGCGTGTTCCGGAAGATGGTCTTGTTGCTTGGCATCGTTCGGAAGGTGGTCAGAGGAATCTCCGGGAAAGTCGCTCGAGTAGCAGTCGCGCTGCACCGGGATGGGTGATCAGGGTGTTAGCCGCCTTAAACGGCGAACCGTTCCTAGCCTGGGCCGCCGCGATGTGCAGGTGATAGCCATGCTCGAACCTGACTTTCCGAGCGCGCAGGCCGGCCAGCTCCTTGGGCGTCAGGACCTCTCGATAGGCCCGGATCAGCTCATCGCACGATGCCGCGATGTTGTTCAGATCCGGGGCGCTGGATGAGAAGGGGGACCTCTTCCCGGAGACAGCGCCGATTCTGAGTGTGTAGACGTAGCCGGGGACGGGCAGCAGCCAGAATTCCGCACCTTCTAGCAACAACGACGACAGCAGGAAGAAGTCTTCGGCGTGTCGGTACTGCGTTGGATACGTCAGGCCCATCTCCTGGATGAAGGCTCTCCGGAAGACCGGCTTGATCCAGCCAAGCGGATACCCGCGCATGTAGACATCGCGTTCGAGCAGATTTTCCATCGTGAGCCGGTGCTCGCTGTCCCAGCCGAACGCAGCGCCCAGCCGTCGGTCAGCGCCCTGGTCGTACAGGACTAGGTCGTCGGCGACTACGTCGGCCCTCCGGCGCTGCGCGAACTCGAGCAACCGCACTAGCCGGTCCGGTTCGAACGCGTCGTCCGCGTCCAGGACTGCAATCCATTCGCCGCGTGCACTGGCCAGCCCGAGGTTACGGGCCGCAGAGGGCCCCTGGTTGTGCGACTGCTCGAAGACCCGGATCCTGTCATCGGCGTCTGCCATCGCGCGGACGAGTGCCACCGTTCCGTCGTGGGACGCGTCGTCGACGACAAGGACCTCGAAATCTTGGAGACTCTGCGCCAGAACGGAATCGAGTGCGCGGCGGAGGCACCCTTCGACGTTAAAGGCTGGGATCACGATCGAGAATCGCGGGGCGTGGGGCTGTTGCATTCTGTGGCTCCGGCTGCAGTTGCGCCGACGATGGGGCGGGCGCGCTGCTGGCCTCTGACAAAACGGGCGGGACGGGACGAGCTTGTGTCAGTCGACGCCGAACAGGTCGCGGGTGTAGACCTTATCGGCGACATCTTGGATCTCGTCGCTGAAACGGTTCGCCACGATGACGTCGGACTCGCGCTTGAACTGGTCCAGTTCGTTCACCACGCGCGATTTGTAAAATTCCGGCTTTGTCAGGGCAGGCTCATGGACGATAACCTCGATGCCCTTCGCCTTAATCCGCTTCATGATTCCTTGGATGCTCGAGGCCCGGAAATTGTCTGAGCCGGCCTTCATTACAAGGCGATAGATGCCGACCGTATGGGGATTGCGCGCGATGATCTGGTCGGCGATGAAGTCCTTGCGGGTGCGGTTCGAATCGACGATGGCGCGGATCAGATGTTGCGGAACCTGGTTGTAGTTGGCCAGCAGCTGCTTGGTGTCCTTCGGCAGGCAATAGCCGCCGTAGCCAAAGCTGGGGTTGTTGTAATGGCTGCCGATGCGTGGATCCAGGCACACGCCCTCGATGATCTGGCGCGTATCCAACCCATGCGTGCAGGCATAGGTGTCCAGCTCGTTGAAGTAGGCCACCCGCATTGCCAGGTAGGTGTTGGCGAACAGCTTGATGGCCTCGGCTTCGGTCGGGTCGGTGTACAGCACGGGCACGTCCTTGGTCACCGCACCTTCCTGCAGCAGGGCGGCGAAGCGTTCGCCGCGCTCGGAGCGCTCGCCCACCACGATTCGGCTGGGGTGCAGGTTGTCGTGCAGGGCGCGGCCCTCGCGCAGGAACTCCGGCGAGAAGATCACGTTGGTCGTGCCCAGTTCCTCGCTGATCCGGCGGGTGAAGCCCACCGGGATGGTCGACTTGATCACCATCACCGCGGCCGGGTTGATGCTTATCACGTCGCGGATCACCGACTCGACCGACGAGGTGTTGAAGTAGTTGGTCTGCGGGTCGTAATCGGTCGGCGTGGCGATGATCACGAAGTCCGCGCCTTCGTACGCCTGCTGCTTGTCCAGCGTGGCAGTCAGGTCCAGCTCGCGGTTGGCCAGGAAGTCCTCGATCTCGCGGTCCTCGATCGGCGACTTGCGCGCGTTGATCAGGTCCACCCGGCTGGCATTGATGTCCAGCGCCACGACGGTGTGGTTCTGCGCAAGCAGCACAGCGTTGGAGAGGCCGACATAACCGGTGCCGGCGACTGCGATCTTCATCGATTGCTCCTGTTGCTTTGAAAGGCCCGGGGAAGGCCTCAGTACGCGTTCTTGTTGATGAAGCCCTTGAAGACGGTCAGCAACACGATCCGCAGGTCGAACCAGGGCGACCAGTTCTGCATGTAGTACAGGTCGTACTCCACGCGGCGGGCCATTTTCTCGACCGTATCGGTTTCACCGCGGAGGCCGTTCACCTGGGCCCAGCCGGTGATGCCGGGCTTGACCCGGTGCCGCTGCATGTAGCGGTCCACCAGGGTCTTGTACTGCTCATTATGGGCGATGGCGTGCGGGCGCGGGCCGACGATGGACATCGAGCCCTGCAGCACGTTGATGAACTGGGGGAGCTCGTCCAGGCTGGTTCGGCGCAGGAAGGCGCCGAACGGCGTCACGCGCGAATCATTCTTGCGCGCCTGGGTGACCTTGCCGTCTTCCTCCTGGTGCACCCGCATGCTGCGGAACTTCCACACCTCGATGGGCTTGCCGCCCAGGCCGTGGCGCAGCTGGCGGAAGAACACCGGTCCGGGCGAGCTGAGCTTCACGCCGATGGCGATCGCGATCATCAGCGGCGAGATCATCAGCAGGATCAACGAGGCCAGTACCTTGTCCATGGTGGCCTTGACCAGGTGGGCCGGGCCATCCAGGGGGCTGGAGCGCAGGTTGAGTACCGGCAGGCCGCCAATCTGCTCCACCGAATGGTTCAGCAGCTGCAGGCCGAACAGGTCCGGTAGTAGCTTGATGTCCGCGGTCGAGAAATCCAGTTGCCGCAACACGTAGGCGATCTGGCCCTGCTCGCGCATGGGCAGGGCGATCCAGACCTGGTCGATGTGCCGGGCCTCCACGAAGGCGGCCAGCCGGTCCACCCGGCCCATGGGGCGGATACCGTGCAATGCGCAGCGGTCGGCGCTGGTGGCAAACCAGCCGACAACCTTGATGCCCATCCAGGGATTGCGGTGCAGCGTGTCGACGATGCGCTGTGCATCCGGGTTGCCACCCACGATCACGGCGGTACGCAGGTCCATGCCGCGTGCACGGGCCCACGAGGCGCAGCCGCGCAACACGATGCGGATGGAGGCGGCGCCGGCCAGGCTCAGGCCGAACCAGGCGCCAAGCCACAGCCGCGACAGTTCGCCGATCATCTGGATCAGGGTCGTGTAGAACAGAACCCCGGTGCAGATCAGCAACCAGCACAGGCCCAGATGCATCAGCTCGGCGCCAAGGCCGCGGCCACGCCAGCTGCGGTAGAGGGAGGAGGACCCGAAGATCAGCAGGCCGAACAGCGTGGTGATCACCACCAGGCTGACGTAGTCCTTCTGCAAGTGCCAGGTACCGAAGCGGATGCGGTACGCCAGCAGCGCACCGCCGACGAGGATCAGCGGGTCCGCGATTCGTATCAGCGCCCCGATGGCGGCCGTGAACTTGCTCGCCGTCCGAGGTGGGGCACTGGTTTCCGACCTGATTGGCATGAGCAGCATGGTATTTCCCCTTCATCCTTGTGCGTGGCCGGCAGGCGCCGGTTGGGGAGACTTGATGTTGCATTGCAGCATCAAGTCTTGCAAGTCCTTAGTTTGTGCCTCCCGCTCATCCAGTCTGGGAGGCTATGTCAACGGGTTATGGATCTATGTATTCAATATTGTCAAAGTAAAAGTGGCTGTCGCGTTCGCCGGTGAGCGAATAGAGGCTGTACTTGCGCTGCAGGCGTGCGCCACCATCGCGTACCAGCGGATGCCACATCAAACGCGAACGCACCTGGCTGGACCGGGGGAGCAGCAGGTCCATCGGCACGGACAGGTAAATGCCCTTGTCAAAGCTGCCTTCGCCGAACTCCGCCGACGAGACATCGGTCTTGGTGGCAAACGCACCCATCACCACGCCGTTGCGGAACATGCGCGAAACATCCAGGGTCACGCCCCAGTCGCCGGCCAGGTAGCGTCCGGCGGAGGTGGCCACCTGCACGCGGCCGTCGTCGCCGAAGTGGGTGTAAAGCGTCGCGTGTCCGGTCGCGACCTCGTAGTCGCGGAACGAGAACTTCTGGTCGAAGTCGCGCTGCTTGACCCAGTTGGCCTCCACGCCCAGTGCCCAGCGCTGGCCGACGGGACGGTACAGCAACTCGCCGCCCACGCCGCCATACATCATCTCCAGCAGGCCCGCATAGGCCATGCCATACAGGTCACGGCCCAGTGCATGCACCGTGGTGACCTGGAAGTTCGGGATGGTGACGTCGGAGGTGGTGACGTAGTGGCGGATGTCGGTGCGGACGCGCGGCAGGTTGCTCGGGGCGTCGTACTTGAACTTACGGAAGTTGTTGTGCACGTCCACCGCCGTGGTGGCGGTAAGCCAGGTGCTGTCATTGACCCGCAGGCTGGTGTGCAGGTTCGCGGTCAGCTGGTACAGGAAGAAGCCGTCGGGGCCGCCAATGATCTCGTTCAACCCGGGGGAAACGTGGTAGTCAAAGAGCCGTCCCTTCGGCCCCTCGTAGACCACCTCGCCCTCGCGCGAGCTGCCGGGCGGATTGACCTCCACATGGCGCGCCATCTCCGTCAGGTCGATATCGCCCTGCGCATAGGCGTTGAGCGCATTACGAGAGACGCTGCTCTGCGCGATCGGCATGTTTTGCCGCGTGTATTCCAGCGTGACCCAGTCGACACTGGGATCGATCGCCGTATCCAGCACGCGCGCCGCCCGCCCGAGGCCCTCGGTCGGGTAGAAATATTTCAGCTGGGTGCCGTGCAGGATCACCTCGTGGTCGTTGACTTCGACCTTCTGCACGTAGAAGCCGGCGCTGCGGCGCAGCTCCACATCCACGCTCTCCCAGGTATGGCCTGGCAGGAGAGGGTGGTTGTTTGATGCTGCGATTGCCTCGGCGTCAGCGCCTTGTGGCGCGCTGTCGCTTGCATCGGTCGGACTCTTGGAGTTTGCGGACGCATCCGCGTTCCTGGCGACTTCGCTGCGAAGCGGGGGCTTCGGCGGGTCCAGCCAGCGGTTCGGGCGCGGCGAGTTCTTCAGGTTGCCGCGCAAGGTAAGCGTGGCCAGCAGCTCGTTGCCGCGCTCCCAACCCAGCGTGATCCGCACGCCGGGCTTGGGGGTGTAAAGCAGGCCCACGTTGATGCGCGAATCCTGCTCCAGCCGGCCGACGCGGACTTCATCATCGTAGTCGTGGCCGTCGTATTCCAGCTTGACCAGCAACGGCTCCCAGGGGGTCTGCCAGGAGACGCCACCAAACACGCCCACGGGCCCATGCAGCAGGTAGCGCAAGCCGAATTTGCCCGCCTGGGTGATATCGCTGCTGGCGCGCGGGCGGGTCTTGAAGTCTTCATCGACCCAGCCGATCGGGTTCGTGATGCCACCATTGCTGCCCAGGTAACCCGTCGCCAGGCCCAGGCTGGCATCGATGGAACCGAAGCGCTTGTTGGCAACCACGTACTCGCTGGAGAACAGCCCGGTACCACCGATATCGCGCGCGCCTACCGCGACCTCTGGCAGCCAGCGCCCTTCCTCCCACAGGCGGATCTTGAAGTCGATGGACTTGTCTTTGTAGTTCTGGTCGCCGCTGAACCACTCCGGGCCGTACCTGACGCCCTGGACATTGGCATAGCGGTAAATGCCCTCGAACCAGGGGAACGGCTGCATCGCCACGTTGTAGCGGCTATAGGGCGAAGTGTGGCTTGCCGTGAAGGCGAACTCGCCCTCCTCGGCCATGCGCGCCGTGGGCGTCTGCAGCAAGCCGATGCCGCCCCAGTCGTTCTGCGTGGCCGGCACCTCGGCGCGCAGCCCGCCGCATACCGCCAGGCTGAGCAGGCTCAGGGCGGGCAGGGCGCGGTGGCGGAGGTTGTTGCGGCTCATGGCGTCACCAGCCTGTCGTGGGGCAGGGGCAGGGTGGCGAGGAAGGCGGTCATCGCGCCATCCAGCTCGGGCGCGAATTTCACCGTGGCGCGTGCGCGCAGCGGCACGTAGACGATGGCACCCGGAGCCAAGGCCAGCGGCTCGCTGCGGTTCCACAGGGCGATGCCGAGTTCGTGGATGCTGCCGTTGGGCTGCACCACGTGGATCACGTCGCGGTTGGCCGCCTCACCATCCACGGTGCAATCGCGCAGGTAATCGGCCGCGTCGCGCAGCGGCACATGCGCCACCGCGCAGGGCTGGAGCACGGCGCCGACGATGGTCACCGTTGCCGGGCGCTCCGGAAAGTGGAAGCGGTCGCCATCGGCAAGCAGGCGGTTGCGGTCGCCCTTGCTCGCCTCCAGCCGCCGCGGGTTGCCTTCCAGCGGCAGGCGGCCGGTGGCCGGCAAGGCGGAGACCCAGGCATGCAAGGCACGGGCGCGTGCGGCTACGGCGTGCGGCGCATCGGTGGCCGTGGCCAGGGATTCCAGGTCATGGAGCAGGCCGGCGCGCAGCCTGAGCTGCCGGGCAAGTTCATCCCTGCGGAAGACCGAGGCGCCCAGGGCATAGGCATCACGGCGCGGCATCGCGGCCACGACGGCGTCGTCGAACCGGCTGCCCTCGGGCAGCTGCAAGGTGCCGGCGCGCTGCACCGCGCCCTCGGCCGAAACCTGCAGCGTGCGGGGCTGGGCGGCGGAAGCGAAGGAAATGCAGGCCAGCAGGCCGGCCATGGCCATTACCCGCGATCGCATCATCGCGACCTCCGCCGGTAAGGCTTGATCAGGCTGATCTCGAGGTAGGCGTCCGGGGCGGCCAGCTGCCGGCTCTTCCACAGCATGCCGGTGGCCGGATCGATCCAGTAGGTATTGGTGCCTTCCACGCCGGGGCCTTCCAGGCGTTCCTCATACCTGGCCAGGGAGCGGCTGCGTCCCAGCGGATCCGCCACGGTTTCCTGGCCCACCCGGCGCAGCTGGCCGGTGACCGGCACGCCATAGCGGTAGCCGCTGCGCCAGTCGTAGCGGCGGCTGACGGTGATGCCCGCCTCGCCCACCGTGCGCAGGTCGGTGAACGGGTTGTCGCCTTCGATCCGGGCCTCATCCAGGCCCGCGCGCAGGCCATGGGTGCCGCAGAGCACGCCGCCCTCGCACAGGAACACGACGGCCTGCCGGCTATGCCAGGAAAGCCGCCCCTCGTCATCGTTGCCCAGCACCATCACCGCGCGGTACTGGCCATCGTCCATGAGCAGGCTGGCGTAGGGCAGGGCGGCTACCTTGGTTGCGGCCTCGGAGAGGTCGTCCTTGCCGGCCACGGCGGTACGAACGAAGTCCACACTGGTTTGCATCACCGTGCCGCAGCCGGCCAGCATCAGCACCAGCGCCAGGGAAACCAGGGCGCTGGTGCATGCTGGAAACGGGCTGGAACCGGGGCGGCGGCGGGAGCCGCGGGCCCGGCGGACGGTAGACGCTTGCACGGCGGCCGTCAGTTGTTGGAAAGATCGTTGCTGGTGGCAGCGGCGTTCCGGATGATGCCGGTGAACGGCAGCAGCTGGTTCACGAAGCGGCTCCAGCGGGTGATGCCAGCGGCACCCACGAACACCACGTCGCCGGGCAGCAGCTCGAACTGGCTCGCCACCGCAAATGCCGCGGGGGACTTGGCCTCCAGCTGGTAGACCACCGACGGTTGCTGCTCGAGGGCATCGGGCTTGGCGCCGCGGATCACGTAAACCGCATTGCCATCCGCCGTGGCCTGCGCCAGGCCGCGTGCACGGCCCAGCGCCTGGCTGAGGCTGATGCTGCCGGTCTTGAAGTTCTGCGCGCCAGGCTGGTTGACCTCGCCCACCACGAAGACTTCCTTGGCATCCAGGAACGGGATGTAGATCTGGTCGTCCGCGCGCAGGTAGATCGGACGACCACCCAGGCGGGTGACGTCCAGCGTATAGGTCACACCGTCGCGGGTAAGCTGCACCCCAGAAAGGTCAGCCTGCGTGGCGTTGTAACCGGCGTTGCTGATCGCGTCCTGCAGGGTCTGCGGCGTCACGGTCAGGGGTACCACGCGTGACTGCTGGGCCGCACCCGTCACCCACACCCGTTGGCTGCCATAGGTCAGGATCGAGACGTCGACCTGCGGCTCCTGCACGACCCGGGCCAGTTCGCGTGCCAGATGGTCGCGCAGCTCGGTCGGCGTCATGCCTGCGGCCTGGATCTTGCCTACGTACGGATAGAACAGGGTCCCGTCGCTCTGCACCAGTCGGCCGGCGAGGTTGGTCTGCTGCTGTGAACCTGCCGGCACGGTCAGTTCGGGGTGTTCCCACACCGTGATGTAGAGGACATCCCCCACGCCAATCCGGTACGGTTCGGGCTGATAGTCCAGGAATTCCTGGGGAATGCTGTCCGTGGCGCGCCCGGCTTGCTCCTGCGCGATCAGGCGCGGGGTAATGGCGACCAGGTCCAGCTGGTCATTACCGGAAGTTCGGATCTGGCCGGGGCCCGGCTTGGTGCGTGCCAGGTGCTGGCCGGGGGCCCAGACACAACCGGAAAAGAAAAAGGCCGCCATCAGCGCGAGCGCGCCGGACCGGTAGGCTCGATTCATGTCGCTTCCATTCGAGTTCACGGGGGAGGGGGCCCCGTACACAAAAAAGCCCGCCGGACATCGAAGGCCGGCGGGCCTTGTGCTCAAGACATCCAGGGCGGGCTATCAGCCGCCGGTGCCACCCGTGCCGCCGGTACCACCCGTGCCGCCAGTGCCACCGGTACCGCCGGTACCACCCGTGCCCGGATCAGGACCCGGACCCGGGCCCGGGCCCGGGCCGGGACCCGGCTGGGCGCGGTTGTCGTTATCGTCATTGATCACCGACAGCACGCCGATGGCCAGCGCGGTGCCACCCGCGGCCCAGGCAACCGCTTCGCCACCGACGCCGCCACCCGCAGCGGTGTCGCTGCCCGCCGCATCGCCGCTCTCTTCCTGCTGGGTGCTACCGGAATCCTGCGCAAACGCGTACGGCTGCGCGACCAGACCCAGTGCGATGGCCAGACCGATCAATTTGGTCTTCATGGGGGAAACTCCGTTTCAAGATGGACGGGGCTACTTCACAGGCCAGACCATAAGCGGGTCCAGGGGGGCTTGTCAATCAGTGGTTTATGCACGAAACCTTCACGCTGTCGCGCTGCAGCATCGGGCTTCATCGGGTAAGCTTGCGCGCGGCCGGGACGTACTGCGCTCCGGGACCATTGGAACCAGTCAGCGCGGGGACCGGCGTTAGTGTTCAGAAAGATCCTGTTCGTCTGTGTGGGCAACATCTGCCGCAGTCCCACGGCGGAGCTGCTGATGCGCCACCGGCTGCAGGGGCGCCCGGGCGTGGAAGTGTCGTCCGCGGGCCTGCAGGCCCTGGTCGGGCGGCCGGTCGATCCGGAAGCGGCCGCCCTGCTCCGCGAGGCGGGCATCGACCCGGACGGGCACCAGGCGCGGCAGGCGACGCCCTCCATCCTGGCCGCAGCGGACCTGGTCCTGGTCATGGAGCACGCCCACCAGACCAGGATTGCGCGCGAAGTGCCCCAGGTCAGCGGCAAGACCTTCCTCCTCGGCAAGTGGCGGGGGCAGCGCGAGATCCCCGACCCGTACCGCCAGCATCGCGAAGCCTTCGAGCACGTGTACCAACTGATTGATGATTGCGTCGACAGCTGGCTCCCCTACATCAAGTGATGTTGCCGGCGTCACGTTCCCCCGGTCTTACAACTCTGGAAGAGAACTATGGGCAAGGAAAAGGCAGCGGTAACGCCCGCCACTGAAGACGAGATCGACCTGCGGGAACTGGTCGGCGTACTGATTGACCGCAAGTGGTGGATCATCGCTACCACGGCAATCTTTTTCGTGCTGAGCGTGGCCTATGTACTGTTGGCCGCGCCGGTGTACCGCGCCCAGGCGATGGTGCAGGTCGAATCGAAGATGCCCAGCATTCCGGGCTTGTCTGACCTGACTTCGTTGGCCGGTGGCGGCAGTGTCGCGTCTACCACCGAGGTGGCTCTGCTTCGCTCGCGCACCGTCGTTGGCTCGGCAGTTGATCAGTTGAAACTCGACATCTTCATTGAGCCGTATAGATTCCCTCTGATTGGCGGTGCATTGGCCCGCTGGTTTACTCCGCTCGAAGGGGGGGAGGTTGCTGAGCCATTCCTGGGCTTGGATAGCTTTGGCTGGGGAGGGGAAGCCCTTGAGTTCCAGCGTCTGGAGGTGCCTCAGGCTCTTGTCGATAGCGAGCTGACCCTTGAGGTGCTCGACGATCAGGGCGCTTACGTACTGCGTGATGAAGACGGCGATGAACTGGTGAGGGGCCGGGCGGGCGAGCCCGCAGAGCGTGGCTCCGTGCTGGCCGAAGTCTCGACCCTCCATGCCAATCCGGGCATGAGGTTCAAGGTCGTCAAGGCTCGTCGCCTGGACGTCGTGGCCGCTCTGCAGCAAGACATCAATGTTGCGGAGCAGGGCAAGGAATCCGGCATTCTCCTTGTCACCTACGAAGATACCGATCCGGCGCGCGCTGAAGCTGTAGTGCAGAAGATCGTTGAGGCCTATGTCCGCCAGAACGTCGAGCGCAGCTCGGCCGAGGCGGCTGCCCAGCTGCAGTTCGTCAAGGACCAGCTGCCCACCGTGCGCAAGCAGGTGGAGGAAGCGCAGGAGGCCATGGCCCGTTACCAGTCCTCGGCCAACTCCGTGGACATCACCATGCAGACCAAGGGCCTGCTGGAGCAGGAGGTCGCGGTTGAAACCAGCATCCAGCAGCTGCGCCTGAAGCAGGCGGAGATGGATCGCAGCTTTACCCGCGATCACCCTGCCTACCGTGCCCTGCTGAGCCAGATTGGCGAGCTGGAGGCACGCAAGGCCAGCTTCCGCCGCCAGGTCAGCGAGCTGCCGGATACCCAGCAGGAACTGCTGCGCCTGACCCGCGACCTGCAGGTCAGCAACGAGCTCTATACCGCCCTGCTGAACCAAGCCCAGCAGCTGGATGTGGCGCGCGCGGGCACGGTGGGCAATGTGCGCATCGTCGATCCGGCCGTGGCTGACACCTCCAACCCGGTCAAGCCGCGCAAGGCGCTTGTGGTGCTGGTGGCGACGATGCTGGGCGCATTCCTTGCCATCGCCTTCGTGTTCGTCCAGCGCATGCTCAACCCGGGCATCGAGGACCCGGCCGTGATCGAGGAGCTGGGCCTGCCGGTCTATGCGGCCATCCCGCTGAGCAACTCCAAGGCGCTGCCGACCGCCAAGCGCGACCGCCTGGGCGTGCACCATATCCGCGCCGACGGCCGCCAGCACCTGCTGGCCGTCGACGAGCCGGCGGACCTGGCGGTGGAGGCATTGCGCAGTCTGCGCACCAGCCTGCACTTCGCCATGCTGGAGGCCAAGAACAACATCCTCACCATCTCCGGTCCGCGTCCGGGCGTGGGCAAGACCTTCGTCTCCTCCAACCTCGCCGCGGTGATCGCCCAGGCCGGGCAGCGGGTGCTGGTGGTCGATGCCGACATGCGCAAGGGCACTTTGCACAAGCTGCTGGGCATCAGCCACAAGAACGGCCTGTCCGACGTGCTGGTCGGCAAGCTGGACCTGGACGCGGCCATCCACGCGGTGCCGGACCTGCCGAACATGCACTACATCGTGCGCGGCGACATCCCGCCAAACCCGTCCGAACTGCTGATGCACCCGCGCTTCAAGCAGATCGTCGACACCCTGGGGCCGCGCTACGACCTGGTGATCATCGATACCCCGCCGATCCTTGCGGTGACCGATGCAGCCATCGTCGGCGCCCACGCCGGTTCGACCCTGCTGGTGACCCGCTTCGGCCTCAACCAGGCCAAGGAGATCCTGCTCACGCTCAAGCGCTTCGAGCAGAACGGCGTGCAGGTCAAGGGCACGATCTTCAACGCGGTGGAGAAGCGCGCCACCGGCTACTACAGCTACGGCTACTACGAGTACAAGGCGGCCGACGCCTGATGTAGCGAAAGCAGGCCGGCACCCGTTGCCGGCCTGCTAACCTTTGCGCCATGGGTTACGAACGTTACGAGCCGGCCACCGCGCCGGGCCCCGGCTGGCGCGAACGCCTGGGGCAGTACTGGAAGCTGGTCCGCGGCGACCGCCCGATCGGCGTGCTCCTGCTGCTGTGGCCGACCTGGTGGGCGCTGTGGCTGGCCGCCGGCGGCGTGCCGGATCCCTGGACCCTGTTCGTGTTCACCGCCGGCGTGTGGCTGACCCGCTCGGCCGGCTGCGTGATCAACGACTACGCCGACCGCTGGCTCGATCCCAGGGTCGAGCGCACCCGCGACCGCCCCCTGGCCACCGGCGCCGTCTCCGGCCGCGAGGCGCTGGCGGTGTTCGCGGCACTGATGCTGGTGGCCTTCGCCCTGGTGCTGACGCTCAACCTGCTGACCATCCTGCTCAGCTTCGTCGGCCTGTTCCTGGCGGCCACCTATCCCTACCTGAAGCGCTACACCTACCTGCCGCAGGTCTACCTGGGCATGGCCTTCGGCTGGGGCATCCCGATGGCCTTCGCCGCGGTGCAGGGCGAGGTGCCGGCGCTGGGCTGGCTGCTGTACTGCGCCAACATCCTCTGGTCCACCGCCTACGACACCTGGTACGCGATGGTCGATCGCGAGGACGACATCCGCGCCGGTTCCAAGTCCACCGCCATCCTGTTTGGCGACCTCGACCTGGTGGCCCAGGGCGTGCTGTACGCGCTGGTGCTGGTCGCCCTGGCCCTGGTCGGCCGCCAGGCCGGGCTTGGCATGGCCTACTGGGTGGCCCTGGGCGTGGCCGCGGTGCTGGTGGTGCAGGAGTTCGTCATGGCCCGCCATCGCGGGCGCGCGGCCTGCTTCCGCGCCTTCCTGCACAACAACTGGATCGGCGCCGTGGTGTTCGCGGGCATCGCCCTGCATTACGGGCTCGGTTGAACCATCTGCGCGGGGCTGGCCTGGGCGGGGCCCGGTCGCTCCCGGGCGGCGCCCTGGGCGGATCGCCGGATACGTCTCTCAAACCGATTCTCCCCCGCGCGAGTGATCTCGCAGGGCCCGGGTTCAAAGCGGGCATGGCCGCCGTCCCCATGGCCGCGGGCGGCACCAGCGCTTGTTTCCAGTTTCCCGGTGCGTGCCGGCCAGCCGTCACCGGATCGCGGAACGCAGGCCCGCGGTTCCTGCCTCCGGCGTCTCGTGGATACCCGTCACCCCTTTCCGCTCGCCCTTCAAAGCTTGCCGGGTTACAGACCCCATGCGCGCCAAACCTCCGTGCTGCAACGCAAGATGATGCGCCAACGCACGTGAGATAACGTTACCTGACCGCGTCGGCGGAGGGGCCTGCGTTTGCAGGCCGGGTGCATGAGGGGCAGGCGCCCCGGGAGCTACTGGATGCGATCTGGCAGGTTGCGTGCGGCGGGTATCCGGCTGGCGTTGGCGCTGGGTGCCTGCCTTGGATCCGAGGCCGCGGCCGAAGGCCCGTGGAACGTCGAGGCCATCGCGGGCGGCACGGGCTGGGAAAGGCAGTTTGCCGACCCGGCCGAGGTGGCGGCACCCGGCTGGACCCTGCGTGCCTGGGTGCGGCCATCCGCGTTGCCGGAGGGACGTGCGCATGTGGCCGGCGTGGGCGGGCCGACGGGAGCGGCGTACCACCTTTGCATCGACGGTCGCGCTCCCGCGCTGTGTACGGACAGCGGCGTACTGGCGCGTGGGCGACGGGCGCTTGAGCCTGGGCGCTGGCACGCGATGGCGGCGGTCATCGGCGAAGGACGTGCGGCCCTCTACGTGGACGGTCGCCTGGTCTCATCGGCCGCTTTGCCCGGACCCGTCGAACCGCTCGAGCCCCGGCTGTCGGTCGCTTTGGCAGGTGCGGGCCAGGGCCGCTACGCCGGCCGGGTCGCCGGGCTCGTCTTCGAACCGCGTGTGTTGCAGCCCGAAGCCCTCGCCGCGGCCTTCGGCGCCGCGCCGGACGACGGGCTCGCACGGTATGAGCCGGCCTCGCCCTCATGGCCCACCCAGACCCGGCAGCAGATCGGCCAGGCCACCCCGCAGCCGCCCGCCACCTTGCCCCGCAGCCGGGCGCCCGCAGGCAAGCCGCGGCCGGTCGTACCGGCCGAAAGGCAGGGCCTGCGCGCGGCGGGCGAGGGCGTCTGGATACTGGATGACTGGAGCCTGGCGGCCGCGCCGGACCTGGGCGCTGGCGGCAGCGGCGCCGTGCTCTCGCGCGACCCTATCAATGCCCGCGGATGGCTGCCGGCCACCGTGCCGGGCACGGTGCTGACGACCCTGGTCGACCGCGGCGTCTATCCGGACCCTGACCATGGCCTGGACAACATCGGCATCCCGGAGGCGCTCAACCGCCAGGACTGGTGGTACCGCAGCGCGTTCGAGGTCCCGGCGGAGCTGGAAGGACGCCATCTGCGCCTGCGCTTCAACGGCATCAACTACGCCGGCGAGGTCTGGCTCAACGGCGAGCGCATCGGCGACACGCGCGGCGCCTTCATCCGCGGCGAGTTCGATGTCACCGCGCATCTGCGTCCGGGCCAGCGCAACGTGGTCGCGGTCCGGGTCTCGCCGCCGCCGCATCCGGGACTGCCGCACGAGCAGTCGCTGTCGGCTGGCGTGGGCGAGAACGGCGGCATGCTGGTACTGGACGGCCCGACCTTCGTTGCCAGCGAGGGCTGGGACTGGATACCGGCCGTGCGCGACCGCAACACCGGCCTGTGGCAGGACGTGCGCCTGCTCGCGACCGGCCCGGCCTGGATCGGCGACGCCTGGGTTTCCAGCACGGTGGAAGCCGGCCACGCAGCGGCCGATCTCGCGGTCGAGGTACCGCTGCACAACGACGGCGGCACGCCGGTACAGGCCGAGCTGGAGTTGGAGCTCGCCGAGGTGCGGCTGCAGACGACGGTCGCAATCCCGCCGGGCGGCACCCGCCTGCGCCTGGATCCGGCGCGCTACCCGCAGCTGCGCATCCGCCAGCCGCGGCTGTGGTGGCCCAACGGCTACGGCGAGCCGGCGCTGCATACCCTGCACCTGCGCCTGCGCGCCGGCGATGCCCCGCCGCACGAGCGCAGCCTGCGCTTCGGGATACGTGAGGTCAGCTACGAGCTGTCGCTGCTGGACGGCGACGGCAACCTCCGGCGCGTCGAGTACCGTCCGGCGCGCGCGCCGGGCCAGCGCGTGGTCGACGTGCGCCACGAGGCGATCCGCAAGGTGCCCGGTGGCTGGGCGCAGTCGCTGTTGCCGGGCGCCCTGGAATCGCCGGCGGTGGCGCCGCTGGAGGACGCGCGCCTGTCCCCGCACCTGGTATTGCGCGTCAACGGCGTGCGGATCGCGGTAAAGGGCGGCAACTGGGGCATGGACGACTGGCGCAAGCGCAGTTCGCGGCAGCGCCTCGAGCCGTACTTCCGGCTGCAGCGCGACGCGCACATGAACGTGGTCCGCAACTGGGTCGGGCAGAGCACCCAGGAGAGCCTGTACGAGCTGGCCGACGAGTACGGCATGCTGGTGTTCAACGACTTCTGGGCATCGACCCAGGACTACAACCAGCAGCCGGAGGACGAGGCGCTGTTCCTGCGCAATGCCGCCGACGTCATCCGCCGCTACCGCCACCATCCCTCGATCGTGCTGTGGTTCGGCCGCAACGAGGGCGTGCCGCAGCCGTTGCTCAACCAGGGGCTGGACGAGCTGGTGCATTCCCTCGACGGCAGCCGCCTGTACATGGGCAGCTCCAACGAGGTGAACCTGGCCGGCAGCGGCCCCTACGACTACCGCGAGCCGGAGGCGTACTTCACCTCGCTGGCACGAGGATTCTCGGTGGAGGTGGGCACGCCGTCCTTCGCCACGCTGGAGGCGCTGGAGGCGATGCTGCCGGAAGCCGACCGCTGGCCCATCAGCGACGCCTGGGCGTACCACGACTGGCACCAGTCCGGTAACGGCGACACCGGCAGTTTCATGCGCGCGCTGGAGCGCAAGCTGGGACCGGCCCGCGACCTCGCCGACTTCGAGCGCAAGGCGCAGCTGCTCAACTACGAGACCCACCGCGCGATCTTCGAAGGCTTCAACGCCCACCTGTGGACAGCCAACAGCGGCCGCCTGCTGTGGATGAGCCACCCGGCGTGGCCGAGCCTGATGTGGCAGATCTACAGCCACGACTACGACACCCACGCTGCCTACTACGGCGCGCGCAAGGCCGCCGAGCCGCTGCACGTGCAGATGAACCTGCCGGACCGTGGCCTGGCCGTGGTCAATGCCAGCCGCGAGGACCATCGCGGCCTGCGCGTGCAGGTACAGGCGTGGGCCCTGGATGGCCGCCCGCTGGGACAGGGCGAGGCCATCGTCGACGCACCGGCGGGGCAGGTCGTGCCCGCTTCCACCGCGCTGGACCTGGCCGCGCTGCTGTGGCGCGAGCAGGTGGCGATCATCGTGCTGCAGCTGCTGGGCAGCGACGGCGGCCTGCTGACCGACAACGTCTACTGGAGCGCGGCCACGGCGGATGAGCTGCGGCGCCTCGACGGCATGCCGCAGGTGGCGCTGCAGGTGGAGGCGAAGCGCGGCGACGGCCAGCTCACGCTGCAGGTACGCAACCCCTCGTCGACGCCGGTTCTGGGCGCGAAGCTGACCCTGGTCGATGCGGGCGGCGCACGCATCCTTCCGGCCTACTACAGCGACAACTACCTCAACCTGGCGCCGGGCCAGGCACGCGGGATCCGGATCGAGCTGCCGGCGGACGCACCGCTCGACGGCGCTTCCGTGCGCGTGCGCGGCTGGAACGTCGCCGCGGGGCAGGTCCCCGTTCCCGCATCCGCTCATACCAGCACCGCCATCCAAGGAGACCGACCCTGATGCACGCACCCGCCCCGAATCCCACAGGCGCCGGCGGCGCGATCCATGGCCGGCGGCTGCTGCCGCTGGTGATCGCGCTGTTCTTCGCCTGGGGTTTCTGCACCGTCCTGGTGGACGTGCTGATCCCCAAGCTCAAAGCCACCTTCGCGCTCGGCTATGCCGAGGCGATGCTGACCCAGTTCTGCTTCTTCCTGGCCTACTTCATCGTCTCCATCCCGGCGGCGCTGCTGGTCAGCCGCATCGGCTACATGCGCGGCATCGTGCTGGGCCTGGTGGTGATGGCCGGCGGCTGCCTGATGTTCTCGCCGGCCGCCTCGCTGGGCTGGTACCCGGCGTTCCTGGGCGCGCTGTTCGTGCTGGCCGCGGGCATCACCGTGGTCCAGGTCGCGGCCAACCCGCTGGCCGCGGGCCTGGGCGATCCGGCGCGCGCACACAGCCGCCTGACCCTGGCCCAGGCCTTCAACTCCTTCGGCACCATGCTTGGCCCGCTGTTCGGCTCGGCCCTGATCCTGGCCGCCGGCGTGGCGGAGCCCACGCCCGGCATGGACGAGGCCGCGCTGGCAGCGTTCCGCGTGGAGCAGGCCAGCCACGTGCGCCTGCCGTACATGATCATCGCCGCGGTGTTGGTGGCGCTGGCCGGGCTGTGCTGGTTGCTGCGCCGCTCGCCGGTGCCGGCCGTGCACGCCATGCGCCAGGGCGATTACCTGCGCCTGCTGGGGATCCCGCGCCTGAGCCTGGGCGCGCTGTCGATCTTCCTCTACGTCGGCGCCGAGGTCGCGGTCGGCAGCGCCCTGGTCAACTATCTGATCATGGTCGGCGCCACCGCCAGCGAGCACGCCGCCGGCAACCTGATCGCGGTGTACTGGGGCCTGGCCATGGTCGGCCGCTTCATCGGCTCGTGGGTGCTGCGCTTCGTCCCGGCGGGACTGGTGCTGGCGGCCTGCGCGCTGGGCGCGGCCACCCTGGGCCTGCTGGCGGCCACGGTGCTGGAAGGTACCCCGGCAGCGGTGGCGATCCTGTCGATCGGCCTGTTCAACTCGGTGATGTTCCCGACCATCTTCACCCTGTCGATCGACGGACTGGGCGAGGACACCGCCGGCGGTTCGGGCCTGCTGTGCCTGGCCATCGTCGGCGGCGCCATCGTGCCGCTGCTGATGGGCCTGGCCGCCGACCGCTTCGGCCTGGCGCCGGCGCTGCTGGTGCCGGTGGCCTGCTACGCGTGCATCGCCGCCTACGGCCTGCTGGTGCGCGCCGGTGTCCTTGCCGCGCGCCCCATGGACGCGGCCGTACCCGCCAAAACCTGAAACCCAGGAGGATCCTGGAGCCCCCGGCTCCGTGCTGCGCGCCCGAGATATCGTTACCTTGCGGTTCCCCTGCCGCAGGGTCCCAGCGTTCCAACCTCCGGAGGACACGATGGATACCCCGAAGCACCGTCACAATGCGCTGGCCGCCGCGATCGCGGCCGGCATGGTCTGGCTGGCCGCCGCGGCGCCAGTCGCCGCGCAGGAATCCGCGCCTTCGCAGGATGCGGTCGAACTGGATGGCGTCGTCGTGCGCGGCGTGCGCGGTGCCCAGGCCAGCGCGATCAACATCAAGCGCGATGCCGTGCAGGTGATGGACTCGGTCTCGGCCGAGGACATCGGCAAGCTGCCGGACGTGACCATCACCGACTCGCTGCAGCGCGTGACCGGCGTGCAGATCCGCCGCTCGGCAGGCGAGGGTGCGCAGGTCAACATCCGTGGCATGCCTCAGGTGCAGACCACGCTCAATGGCGAGCTGTTCCTCGGTGCCGGCGGCGGCGACCAGTACGGCCAGCCCAACCTTGGCACCGCACAGGCCGACTTCGTCGACATTCCGCCGACTTTGTTCGACGGCGTCGACGTGATCAAGTCGCAGACCGCCGCCGACCTGGAGGGCGGCATCAGCGGCACCATCTCGCTGCGCACGCGGCGCCCGTTCGACCTGCCCGAGGGCGTGACCGCGTCCGGCCAGGTCGAGGCCTCATACGGCGACGCGGTGGAGGAGGTCAACGAGCTGTACTCCGGGCTTTTCAGCTACCGCAACCAGCGCTGGGGCGCGCTGCTGTCGGTGTCGTATTCCGATGCCACGCTGGAGAACAAGCGCCCCAGCGTCTGGAGCAACGGAGCGCAGAAGGCCAGCGAGGCCGACGTGGGCTTCGACTTCAACGGCGACGGAGCCATCGGCGGCGACTTCGATCCGGAAGGGTTGCCGCGGGACTACTTCTACAACTGGGTGGCCACCGAGCTGGAGAACCGCCGCACCGAGCGTCAGCGCACCGGCGTCAACGGCTCCTTCCAGTTCCTGGTCAACGACGCGCTGACCCTGGTAGCCGATGCCGCGTACACGAAGCTCGAGGACCTCAACACCTCGGTCGCGGCGCAGCTGCACACCGGATGGGCCACCAACCAGCTGCAGCCCGGTTCCATCGTCGATCCCAATGGCGTGCTGGAGTACGGCGTGTTCGACTACAGCCGTTTCCAGGCCCATTCGCTGGCCGCGCCCAGCGAGTCGGAGTCGCTCAACACCAACCTGGAGCTGCGCTTCGACAACGGCGGGCCGTTCCGCGGCACCCTGCGCTGGGTCCATGGCGACTCGGAGCGTCGCTACACCGAGGCCCGCGCAGACTCGCTGGTGACCCGCGGCAGCGAGATCACTTTGCCCGACGGCAGCACGGTGTGGGCCAACGCCAACGGCCTGGAGTCGGTAAGCGCGGCGATCGACTTCCGCGGCCGCCATCCGCAGCTGGAGATGCTCACCGACGTCTCCGACCCGGCCAACTGGCAGCTGATGTCGACCTGGGCCCAGGGCAACCGGATCAAGGCCACCCTGGATGCGTTCCGCGGCGACGGCGTGTTCGAGTTCGAGGACGGCGTGGTGCGCTCGCTGCAGTTCGGCCTGCGCCATGGCGAGCGTGACTACGACTACACCGCCTACCGCTACCTGTCGCCGGTCTCGCCCGGGCCCTGCGATCCGGCCGACCGCGCGCTGTACTACTTCAAGGACCCGCTGATCGTCGACGCCTGCACCGGCTTCGCCGAAGCGCGGCTGCTGCCGTTCGAGTCGATCCCGGGGTACTGGGCCCGGTTCAACGACTTCGATCCGATCCGGATCACCGGTATAGGCGCCGGCCTGCCCGCGGTCGATCCCCAGGCGATGAAGGATCCGGTCGCCTACCTCGACAGCCTGTACCCGGGCAACGTGGCCTACATGCATGCACCGGATTCGTTCCGGGTCGAGGAGAGGACGCTCTCCGGCTACGTCATGGCCAACCTCGAGGGCACCACCGGCGCCAACGGCATCCCCTGGCAGGCCAACGTCGGCGTGCGCGTGCTGCGGACCGAGACCGGCATCGACCAGTACCAGGTCGACGGCGGCGACTACATCGGCAGCCACGACTGGAACGGCGTCAATCCCGCCAGCGGCGTGAACCGGATCGACAAGACCCGCACCGACGTACTGCCGGCGCTGAACCTGGCCTTCGACCTGTCCGACGAGCAGAAGCTGCGCTTCGGCTACAACAAGGCGATCGCCCGCCAGAGCCTGCCGGACCTCGGCCGCGGCCTGGTGGTGTTCTACGCCGCCAATGGCACGCCGCCGCGCAACCCGGACCTGCCGCCGGACGCGGCGCTGTTCCTCAATGGCCGCGCCGGCAACCCCGACCTGGAGCCGTTCGAGGCGGACTACTACAACACTTCGTGGGAGTGGTACTTCGCCGATGCCTCGCTGCTGAACATCGGCGTGTTCCTGATCGACGTGGCCAACTCGCCGGCCAGCGTGACCCGGGTCGAGCCGATGCCCGACGCCGACGGCGTGGTCCGCGACGGCGGGCCGGTGCAGCGCGTGGTCAATGGCGGCAGCGGCACCATCAAGGGCTTCGAGGCCGGCTACCAGCAGGCCTTCGACTTCCTGCCGGGCTGGCTGTCCGGCTTCGGCGTGAACCTCAACTACACCTACTCCGACGCCGACACCAACGGCCAGGACATCGACGGCAACACCCTGCCGGTGGGCGACAACTCCAAGCACCAGTACAACGCGGTGCTCTGGTACCAGAAGGACCGCCTGCAGGCGCGGCTGGCCTACAACTGGCGCAGCCGTCGCTACAGCGAGCTCAACACTGCCGCCTGGGGCGACGCGCTGGCGATCTGGAACGAGTCGGTGGGCTACCTCGATGCCTCGCTCAGCTACGACATCACTCCACGCTTCACGGTCTACGTGCAGGGCACCAACCTTACCGGCGAGAGCGAGCGCCGCTACGCGCAGTGGAGCAACCACTACTACGACCAGAACATATTCGAGCGCCGCTACTACGCCGGCGTGCGCTTCCGCTTCTGAGGATCTCCCGCGGCCACCGCCACGGTGGTGGCCCTCTCTCGGCCGGCCGGGCATGCTGCACGCCCGCCGGTCCCTTTTTTGACCAGCACCCTACGGAAACCCGATGACCGTGCCCGACATGCCCCGCCTCGCCGTGTTCGGCGAAGCCCTCACCGACCTGGTCCGCACCGGCGAGGACGGCTGGCGCAGCATTGCCGGCGGCGCCTGCTGGAACGTGGCCCGGGTGGCGGCGACGCTCGGCGTGCCGACGGGCTGGGGCGGCGCGGTCAGCGACGACCTGTTCGGCGCGCGCATCGTCGAGCTGTCGCGCGAGGCCGGACTGGATCCGCGCTTCCTGCAGGTGGTGTCGCGGCCGCCGCTGCTGGCCGTCGTCCACCAGCTCGATCCGCCCCGCTACTTCTTCCTGGGCGAGAACGCCGCCGATCTCGCGTTCGACGAGGCTGCGTTGCCGCCAGGCTGGGACACGGCCTGCGGCTTCGCCCACTTCGGCTGCATCAGCCTGGTGCGGCAGCCGCTCGGCGGGCGCCTGGTGTCGCTGGCCCTGCGCCTCGCCGATGCGGGCGTACCGGTCAGCTTCGATCCCAACTGCCGCAACCTGATGGGCGGGGACTATCCGGAACTGTTCGAGCGCCTCGCCGCGCGCGCCGCGGTGCTGAAGGTCTCGGACGAGGATCTGCGCCACATCTACCCGGATCTGGAAACGGAGGCGGCGCTGGCGCGCGTGCGCACGCTGGCGCCGGAGGCGGTGCTGCTCTACACCCGCGGCGGTGCGGGCATGGACGTGTACTCCGCCGCCGGGCAGTTCTTCCAGCCGGCATTCGCCGTGGCGGTGGTTGATACGGTGGGGGCGGGCGACGCCTGCATCGGCGGATTCCTCGCAAGCCGCCTGCTGCGGCCGGACGCATCGCTGCGCGAGCATGCGCGCTTCGCCGCGGCCGCCGCCGCCGCCGCCTGCACCCGCGCCGGCGCGCATGCGCCCGCCAAAGCGGAAGTCGAGGCGCTGCTGGCGCGCGGCTAGCCGGGCCAGCGGCCGGTCACAGTACCCGCAGCACCTCGTAGCACGCGCCCATGGTGTGGTAGTCGGTCTTGCCGGCCGGGCTCTTCTCGTCGCTGAGCTTGGTGTTGTCAGGACCGAGGATGCGGTACCAGGCCCCGTGCCGGTGGTCGACGAAATGGGTCCAGCTGTAGTCCCACAGCCGGTCGTACCAGTCCCAGTACCCCGCTTCCCCGGTGCGCGCCGCCAACAGGGCGGCGGTAGCCAGGGACTCGGCCTGCACCCAGAAGTACTTGTCGGCGTCGTACACCGCACCATCCGGATCGTTGCCGTAGACCAGGCCCCCGTGCACCGGATCCCAGGCCATGGCCACCGCGCGGTCGAACAGCTCGCGGGCGCGTGGCAGGCGCCAGTCGGCGGGCGCGTGCCGGTCCAGGATCAGCAGCAGCTTGGCCCACTCGGTCTGGTGCCCGGGCTGGAAGCCCCACGGCCGGAAGATGTTGCTGCGGTCGCCGCGGTTGTAGTCCCAGTCCACGCTCCAGTCGGCGTGGTAGTGCTCCCACACCAGGCCGCCGGCCAGCGCCGCCTGGCGCCGGGTCATGGTCCCGGCGAGGATGGCCGCGCGTTCCAGGTAGCGGGCCTCGCCGGTGGCCTCGTACGCCGCCAGCCAGGCTTCGCAGGCGTGCATGTTGGCGTTCTGGCCACGGTAGGGCGAGACGTTCCACGCCGCGTCGGCCTCGTCCGCGTACAGGTCGTGCGCCGGTTCCCAGAAGTGGCGCTCCATCAGGTCCCAGGTCTCCGCGATCCAGCCGCGCGCCTCGTCGAAGCCGGCCTCCAGGGCCTTGGCGTAGGCCAGTACCACGAAGGCCAGGCCATAGCAGTGGTTGGTCGCGTCGGCTACGCGTCCGCGGTGCAGCAGCCAGGCGTAGCCACCGGTGGCCGGATCGCGGTGCGCGGACCGCAGGAAGTCCACGCCATGCTTCACGGCGTCGCGGTAGGCAGGGTCGCCGAAGGCCTGCCAGGCCATCGAGTAGTTGAAGACGAAGCGGGTGCTGCTGACCAGGTGCCGGGTGTGGCGGTCGTAGACCTCGCCGTCGTCGCGGAAGAACTGGAAGAAGCCGCCGTCCGGGTCGATGCAGCGCGGGTGGTAGAAGGCCATCGTGTCGCGCACGTGGCCGAGCAGGAACTCGCGGGAGCGGAAGTCCGGTACCGGACCAGGCCCGGGCTGGGCTGCCGTCATGCGTGGGTGCTCCGGGAAAGGGCAAGGGCGTGGCGCAGTGGGCGTCGACCGACTCCTCCCCGCACCGGCGAGGTAAGGTTACCTCGGCGCCGGCGGCCTGGCATGCCGCAACGCGCAAGCGCCGGGATGTCAGGGCGCGAGGGCGGCCGCGGACTGGCGTTTGACCAGGGTGAACTTCATCACCTGGTGGCGCGGCGCATGCTCGCGGCCTTCGCGGCGGTCGCGGATCCGTTCCAGCACCAGCGATACCGCCGCCTTGCCCATTGCCGTCACCGGCTGGCGGATGGTGGTCAGCTCCGGCCACAGAGTGGTGGCCATCGGCGTGTCGTCGAAGCCGACGATGCTCAGCTCGCCGGGGATGCGCAGGCCCATGCCGTGGGCCATGGCCATCGCCGCGGCGGCCATGTCGTCGTTGCTGCAGAAGATCGCGCTCGGCCGCGGCCGCAGCGCCAGCAGCTGGCGCGCCGCGGCCAGCCCGGAGCGGTAGGTGAACATGCCCTCGGCCAGCAGTTCGGCCGGCACCTCGATCCCGGCCTCGGCCATGGTGTCGAGGAAGGCCTGCCTGCGCAGCTGCGCCGGGGTGTGCCGGGGATCGCCCTCGATGAAGCCGATCCGGCTATGCCCCAGCTCCAGCAGGTGCCGGGTCATGGCGCGCGCGCCGGCGTAGTCGTCGATCCGCACCGAGGCCACCTGCGGCAGCGGCGTGGCCGTGGCCACCGCCACCACCGGGATGCCGCGCGCGTCCAGCTCGCCGATGGTGTGCGGCGAATCGCACAGCGGCGGCGGCACGATCACCCCGTCCACCCCGGCCTCGACCAGGCGCTGCACCGCCGCGCGCTGGCTCTGCAGGCCGGCGCACTTCTCCACCAGCACCTGGGTGCCGGACAGGCTGCTCTGCTCGAGCATGCCCAGCATCAGCTCGTTGAGGTAGGCGGCCGAGGGATTGCTGTACAGCACGCCGATGCGCGCGCTGCCGCGGGTGCGCAGCGAGCGTCCGGCCAGGTTGGGGCGGTAGCCCAGCGCCTGCACCGAGGCCAGCACCCGCTCGCGCAGTTCGGCGCCGACCCGGGTGTTGCCGTTGATCACGCGCGAGGCGGTCATCGCCGAGACCCCGGCGTGGCGCGCCACGTCGAGGATGGTCACGGTAGCGGGAGTCTTGCGCTTGCGCTCGGGCATGCTGGAGGTCCGCGGGGCCGCCGCGCGCGGCCGACCGCCTAGGGTACCCGCTGGCGCCGGCGCCGCGGCACCGCCCGTCAGGGCGTACGCGCGCATATCCAGGCGTCGACCCGTTCCACCCCGGCCCGGCGCAGCGCCAGGGCCGCGGCCTGCAGGGTGGCGCCGGTGGTCATGACGTCGTCCACCAGGGCCACGTGCGCCGGCAGCCGCCCCCGCGCCGCCACCCGGAACGCGCCGCGCAGGTTGCGCCGCCGCGCCATCGCGCCCAGCTCGGACTGCGCCGCGGTGCGCCGGTGCCGCTGCAGCAGCCCGGCCGCCAGCGGCACCCCGGTGGCCCGCGCCAGCGGCCGCGCCAGTTCCAGCGCCTGGTCGTAGCCGCGCTGGCGCAGGCGGCTGCGGTGCAGCGGCACCGGCACCAGCGCCTGCGGGCGCTCGACGCCGTCCAGGGTCTCGGCCAGCAGGCCGGCCAGCAGGCGTCCGGCGGCCAGGTCGCCATGGAACTTGTAGCGCGCCAGCAGGCCATCCACCGGCGGGGCGTAGACGAAGGCGGCGTGGGCGAAGTGCAGCAGCGGTTCGCGCCGCAGGCAGCGGCCGCAGGTGCCGGGCACCGCCAGCGGGATTGCGCAGCGCGGGCAAGCGCAGTGGTTGCGCGGCAGCCACCAGTGGCAGGCCGCGCACATGTCGCGGCCGTCGTCGCCGGGCTCGCCGCACAGCAGGCAGCGCGGGGGCAGGAGGGTGGTGCCGATCCGGGCCGGCAGTCCGCGCAGCCATTGCCGCCAGTTCGCGGCGACCTTGTAAACCAGTGCGTCCATGTCAAGGTTGACAGCTTCCGGGGGTATTTCCAGACTGCCCGCCTCTTCTTGCCCCCGCAGTCAGGAAACTCCCTCCCATGGCCTCGGAAATCCGCCACGACTGGCGCCGCGACGAACTGCTCGCCCTGTTCGACCTGCCGCTGCCGGAACTGCTGTACCGCGCCGCCCGCGTGCACCGCGAGCACTTCGACCCCGCCGAGGTCCAGGTCTCGACCCTGTTGTCGGTCAAGACCGGCGGCTGCCCGGAGGACTGCGCCTATTGCCCGCAGGCCCAGCGCTACCACACCGGGGTGCAGGCCACGAAGCTGATGGACACCGAACAGGTGCTGGAGAAGGCACGCCAGGCCAAGGCCGCCGGCGCCTCGCGCTTCTGCATGGGCGCGGCCTGGCGCAGCCCCAGGGACCGCGACATCCCCAAGGTGGCGGCGATGATCGCCGGGGTGAAGGCCCTGGGCCTGGAAACCTGCGCCACCCTGGGCATGCTCTCGCCGGACCAGGCGCGCGCGCTGCGCGAGGCCGGCCTGGACTACTACAACCACAACCTCGACACCGCGCCGGAGTTCTACGGCGACATCATCCACACCCGCGAATACCAGGACCGCCTGGACACCCTGGCCCACGTGCGCGAGGCCGGGCTGAAGACCTGCTGCGGCGGCATCGTCGGCATGGGCGAGAGCCGCGAGCAGCGCGCCGGCCTGCTGCAGGCCCTGGCCAACCTGCCGGCGCATCCGGACTCGGTGCCGATCAACCGCCTGGTGCGGGTGCCCGGCACGCCGCTGGCGGAAACCGCCGAGCTGGACCCGTTCGAGTTCGTGCGCACCATCGCCGTGGCCCGGATCGCGATGCCGCGCTCGATGGTGCGGCTGTCGGCCGGGCGCGAGTCCATGTCCGACGAACTGCAGGCGCTGTGTTTCATGGCCGGGGCCAACTCGATCTTCTACGGCGAGCAGCTGCTGACCACCCCCAATCCGGCCACCGGGCGCGACCAGGCCCTGTTCGCGCGTCTCGGACTACGTGCGATGCCCCTCGTCGTATGTGATGATCATCACGGAACGGGCACGGTTGCAGGCGCTACCGTGCATGCGCAGATCATCGAGCCGGCATCCGCCTGAGCTGGGATGCGGCTCCCGCAGGTAGGGCTTACGCCCAGGGAAGTGCAGGAAATCATGGGCCGCATCGACATCCGCGAACGCATCCAGTCCGACCACCGCCTCCGCGCCGCGCAGGGCCGGCTGCGCCAGCGGCGCACCATCACCCGCCGCGACGGCGTGCGCCTGGAGGTCGACGGGCAGTGGCTGACCGGCTTCTGCGGCAACGACTACCTGGGCCTGGCCGCGCAGTTCGAGGTCGGCGCCGCGCTGCAGGACGCCGCCGCGCGCGAAGGCGTGGGCGCCACCGCCTCGCACCTGGTGTGCGGCCACCACGCGCTGCACCAGCAGCTGGAGCGCGAGGTCGCCGAATGGCTGGGCGTGCCGCGCGCGCTGCTGTTCGGCAGCGGCTTCGCCGCCAACCTGGCGGTGCAGCAGGCGCTGCTGGAGGACGGCGACGTCTGCGTGCAGGACCGCCTCAACCACGCCAGCCTGATCGACGCCACCCGCCTGGCCGGCGCGCGCCTGCGCCGCTACCCGCACCTGGACGCCGAAGGCGCGATGCGCCAGCTGCGCGGCACCGGCGAGGGTGCGGCGATGCTGGCCACCGACGGCGTCTTCAGCATGGATGGCGACGTGGCCCCGCTGCGCTCGCTGGCGCTGGTGGCGCGCACCGGCGAGGCCCTGCTGTACGTGGACGATGCCCACGGCGCTGGTGTGCTCGGCCCGCAGGGCCGCGGCAGCGTGGCCGAGGCCGGGCTGGGCGTGGCCGACGTGCCGCTGCAGCTGGTCACCCTGGGCAAGGCCCTGGGCGGCTACGGCGCGGTGGTGGCCGGCGACGCCGACCTGATCGAACACCTGGCCGGCACCGCGCGCCCGTACCTGTACACCACCGCGCTGCCGCCGGCCCTGGCCGCCGCTTCGCTGGCAGCGCTGAAGCTGGCCCGCCGCGACGACTGGCGCCGCGAGCGCCTGCGCGAGCTGGTGGGCCTGTTCCGCGAGGGCGCCAGCCGCTTCGGCCTGGAACTGATGCCCTCGAACACGCCGATCCAGCCGATCGTGTGCGGCAGCGAGGCCAGCGCGCTGGCCATGTCCGCGGCGATCGAGCGGGCCGGCTTCCTGGTCACCGCGATCCGGCCGCCCACCGTCCCCGAGGGCAGTTCGCGCCTGCGCGTGACCCTCTCGGCCCTGCACACCCCGCAGCAGGTGCAGGCGCTGCTGGCTGCGATCGCCGATGCGCGCGAGCGCGTCGACAACGGACGCGAAGCCGTGGCGTGAGTACCACCGCGCCAACGCCGGAACGCCGGCAGGTGTGGGAAGCGATGTCCGAGTTGTACCTCGACACGGACGTCGACGCCGAAGTGCTGACCCGCGTCGCCGGGGTGCTGGCGCAATCGCCGTACTCGCTGGACGAGCTGCAGAAGATCCTGCGCAACGAGGTCCACCCGGTGCTGGTACCCAACCTGTGCAGCGTGGCGCCGGTGTGGGACGGCTTCGACCCGGAATGGCTGGCCACGGAGATCGGCGCCCACCTGCGGCGGCCGTGGCCGGTGCGCTGGTGGCGCGCGCGGGTGATGCGCAGCCACGCCATCATCCTCTGGCACCGCCTGATCCGGCGCATCGCCTCGGCCCGGCGCCGCCACCATTGAGCGGCGTACGTCGCCCGCCATGGGCGACAATGCACGCATGCACATCGAAACCCTCGGCAGCGGACCGGACCTGGTCCTGATCCATGGCTGGGCGCTGCACGGCGGCGTGTTCGCGCCGCTGGCCGAACGCCTTGCCCCGCGCTTCCGCCTGCACCTGGTCGACCTGCCCGGGCATGGCCACAGCCGCGACTCGCAGGTGCCGCTGCAGCCGGCCGCGGTCGCCAGCGAGATCGCCTCGCGCGTGCCGCCGGCGCTGTGGCTGGGCTGGTCGCTGGGCGGCCTGTTCGCGCTGCGCGCCGCCGCCTCGCTGCCCACCGTGCGCGGCCTGGTGATGGTCGCGGCCACGCCGCGCTTCGTGCGCGCGCCGGACTGGCCGCACGCGGTGGAACCGGCGGTGTTCGAACAGTTCGCGCGCGACCTGGAGCAGGACTACGACGGCACCCTCGAGCGCTTCATCGCCCTGGACACGCTCGGCTCCGAGCATGGCCGCGCCGAGCTGAAGTCGCTGCGCACCCTGCTGCACGCGCGCGGGCGCCCGCAGCCGGAAGCGCTGCACGCCGGCCTGCAGCTGCTGGAATCCACCGACCTGCGCCGCAGCCTGCCCTCGCTGGCGGTGCCCAGCCTGTGGCTGGCCGGGCGCCGCGACCGCCTGGTCAACCCGCGCGGCATGGCCGCCGCCGCCGGGCGCGCGCCGGGATCGCGCTTCGTGGAACTGCCCGGCGCCGGGCACGCACCGTTCCTCGGGCATGTCGATGCGGTCGCAGCGGAGCTGCTGGCTTTCGCCGACAATACCGGGCCCTGAGCCGCCCTCCGCCATGGATCCCGTATTCGACCCCCGCCAGGTGCGCCGCGCCTTTTCCCGCGCCGCCGCCGGCTACGACGATGCCGCCGCCCTGCAGGCGGAAGTGCGCACGCGCCTGCTCGAGTCGCTGGTCTACCTCGACGACAAGGTGCCGCAGGTGGTGCTGGACCTCGGCAGCGGCACCGGCCATGCCGCCGCGGCCATGCGCAAGCGCTGGCCGAAGGCGCAGGTGGTCGCCGTGGACCTGGCCCTGCCGATGTTGCGCCAGGCGCGCCGCCAGGCCGGCTGGTGGAAGCCGTTCGCGCGCGTGTGCGCCGATGCGCGCGCGCTGCCGCTGGCGGACAACAGCGTGGACGTGATCTTCTCCAACCTCTGCCTGCAGTGGGTGGAGGACCTGCCGGCGGTGTTCGCCGGCTTCCGCCGCGTGCTCAAGCCCGGCGGCCTGCTGCTGTGCTCCAGCTTCGGCCCGGAAACCCTGGTCGAACTGCGCGAGGCGTTCTCCGTGGCCGACGACGCGCCGCACGTGAGCCCGTTCGTCTCGATCGCCGGCTTTGGCGACGCCCTGGTGCAGGCCGGCTTCCGCGACCCGGTGCTGGACCGCGACCTGTTCACCCTGACCTACACCGGCCTGCCGGCGCTGATGCGCGAACTGCGCGCGATCGGCGCGACCAATGCGTTGGCCAGCCGCCGCCGCAGCCTGACCGGCCGTGCCCGCTTCGCCGCCGCCGAAGCCGCCTACGAACCGCTGCGCGACGCCGACGGGCGCCTGCCCAGCACCTGGGAAGTGATCTACGCCCAGGCCTGGGCCCCGGACCCCGGCGCCCCGATCCGCCAAGGCGGCCACGAGATCGCCGCCGTCCCCGTCTCCTCCATCCCCATCCGCCGCCGCAATCCCTGAGGCGCGTGGCGCGCCTCCCCCACCGGGGAGGCGCCGGGGAGAAGGTCGGCACGCCTGCGTGACCAGCACTCCGCCGTGCGCAAAGCCCCGGATGCGCTTCGCTTATCCGGGCTACGCGCGATTACGAATCACAAATCACAAATCACGAATTCCCGCTCTCACCCCACCTGCGCAATCCAGTCCTGCAGGTTGTAGTAGTTCGTCACCCGCGCGATCTTGCCGTCGCGGATGTCGAAGAACGCGCCGCCGGGCAGCACGTAGGCCTGGCCCTTGGCCGGCGGCAGGCCCTCGTCGTCCTTCAGGTACTGGCCGTGGACCACGTATTCGGCCGCCGCGCGCGTGCCGTCGGCCGTGGCCAGGACCACGATGTCCTCCAGCCGCTCGCGGTAGCTGGCGTCCATGCGCTGCATGAAGGCGGCGAAGGCCTCGCGGCCGGTCTCGCGCGGGCCCTGGTTGAGGTCGTGGACCACGTCCTCGGCCAGCAGCGCGAGCATGGCCTGGCGGTCGCCGCGGTTGAACGCGTCGTAGTAGGCGGTGACCAGGGCAATGGCCCGGGCCTGCGGGGTGGTGTCGTTGCTCATCTTGGTTCCGGTGGAGGGAAGGCCGCGCATGATACGGCGCGCTTCAGGCCACGCGCGCCACCAGGTCGCGGTGGAAGAAGTAGACCTCCTGCAGCAGGAAGCGCCACTGGGTCTGGAAGCTGCGGAAGCGGGTGCTGGGCGTGGGCGAGCCGGCCGCCTCGATGCCCAGGTGCCGGCACAGGCGCAAGGCGCGGGACATGTGCAGCGGGTCGCTGACGATGATCGCGCTGTGCAGGTCGCGCTGCCGCATCAGTTCGCGCGCCTGCAGCAGGTTCTGCAGGGTGGTGCGCGAGGAGGTCTCGATCAGGATCGCCTCTTCCGGGATGCCCTGGCGCACGGCGTAGCGCCGCGCCACCTGGGATTCGGCGAAGCGCGCGCCGGTGCCGTAGCCGCCGGTGAACAGCAGCACCGGGGCGTAGCCGGCGCGGTACAGGTTCAGGCCGTGGCGGATGCGTTCCTCGAACACCGGCGAAGGCCGCGCGTCGTAGGCGGCGGCGCCGAGCACGATGATCGCGTCGGCCGGGCGCGCATCGTCGCGGTGCCCGACCCATACGATCCAGCCGGCCACGCCGGCCAGCCAGGCCAGGACCAGCAGCATCAGCCGCGCCATCCAGCGGCCGAATCCGCCGCCGCGCCGGCGCCGCGATCTCAGGCGCGCCAAGGCAATGCCTCCAGGTCCACGTTGCCTCCGGTGAGGATCACGCCCACGCGCTTGCCGGCCAGCTGCGGCGCACGCGCCAGCACCGCGGCCAGGGCCAGCGCCGAGGACGGTTCGATGGTCTGCTTGAGCACCTGCCAGGCCAGGCGCATGGCCTCCAGGGTGGCCGCGTCATCGACCACTGCGACCTCGGCGCCGGCCGCGCGCAGCACCGCCAGGTTGGGTGCGCCGATGCGCGCGCGCAGGCCGTCGCACACGGTGTCCGGGACGAAGTCCTGCGGCGGCGCGCCATGCGCCAGGGCATGCGCGGCATCCGCGGCGCCGGCCGGTTCGGCCAGCAGCAGGCGGCAGCCGCGCCCGGCGACTTCCAGCGCCAGCGCGCAGCCGGCCGCCAGGCCGCCGCCGCCGACCGGCGCCACCAGCACGTCCAGGCTGCCGGCCTGGTCCAGCAGTTCCAGCGCGGCCGTGCCCTGGCCGGCGATCACCAGCCGGTTCTCGTAGGGATGCACGATGCTGGCGCCGGTTTGCGCGGCGACGTCCGCGCAGGTGGCCTCGCGCGCGGCCTGGGTGGGCGCGCAGCGCCACAGCACGGCGCCGTGGCGGCTGATGTTGGCCAGCTTGGCCCCGACCGCGCCCTCCGGGACGACCACGTGGCAGGGAATGCCGCGCTCGCGCGCGGCCAGCGCCAGGGCGGCGCCGTGGTTGCCGGAGGAATGGGTGACCACGCCGCGGGCGGCGGCTTCGGCATCCAGCGCCGCCACCGCGTTGCAGGCGCCGCGGAACTTGAACGCGCCGCTGCGCTGCAGGTGTTCGGCCTTCAGGAACAGGGTGCAGCCGGCCAGTGCGTCGAGCGTGCGCGAGCGCAGCACCGGGGTGGTGGCTGCCCGGCCTGCGATGCGCGCGGCGGCGGCGAACACCTCGTCGGCGGCGGGCAACTGGGGGATCATGCGACACAGGTTAACTGAACGGCCCCGCCGCCGACCCCTGCCCAAGGCTGCATTGGGGCGCGGGAGCGGCAAGGGTTAAGCACGGATTCAAAGCGCGGCACCGAAGCTGCCGGCATACCGTACAGGGGGTGGCCCATGAAACTGAGGATGCTGAGCGGACTGGCCTGCGCCCTGGCGCTGTCCGGTTGCGCGACCTACGACTACGTGGGCACCGGCTACGGTGGCGACTATTACAGCGGTGCGCCGGTCACCGAGTACCACTACCACGAGTACGGTTACGGCTACCCCTATTACCGCTACACCCCGGGCGTCTCGCTGGGGGTGCATTACTACTACGGCGGGCGTTACCCGGCCTACGGCTATCCCGCCTACCCGTACTACCACGCGCCGTACCGCCCGCCGGTGCGGCCGCCGGCCACCGCCGGCGGCAGCCGCCCGGAAGGCCATCGCCCGCCGCCGCCGAAACACGACAATCCCGGCCATGATCGCCCGCGCGAGCGCGCGCCCTGGCGCGACCTGGACCGGCTGCGCGAGCAGCGCGCCGGCGCCGCGCGCGGCCCCGGGCGTCCGCAGCCCAGGCCGCAGGCGGCCCAGGGTGGCCCCTACCAGCCCCGCCCGCAGGCCGCCGGCCGGCCGGGCGGCATGGGGCCGGCCGCCGCCCCGGCGCCGCGCCCGGTGCAGGAGTACCGTCCGCGTCCGGACAACCAGGGTCGGCGCCTGCCGCTGCAGCAGCGCCTGCGTGCCGAGGAGGCCAACGCCGCCCCGGCCGCGCAGCCGGCGGTCACGGGTGGGCCGCGCCCGGCCACCTACGGCGAATCGCGTCCGGCCACGGTCCGCTCGCCGCGCCCGGTGGCCGGCGACGTCCCGCGTCCGGTCAGCAGCCCGCGGCGGGCCGAGCGGGTTCCCAGGTTTGAGACGCGGCGCACGCTGGAGCGCTGAAAATACGCTTGCGTTTGTGCGGCGCGCGCCGGCAAGCTAGCGCCCGTGTGACCGGCGGCGTCAACTTCTGACCCAGTCCGGCCAAGCCATGTCGATGTCCGGTAGGGAAATCTGGATCCCCCCTGTTCCGGCCCTACCGGACGTCGGCACCTCTGCACAGCCCGGCCCGAAAGGCCGGGCTGTCCCTTTTCCGGGCCGGAAAACCCGTAGCGACGCGGGTTGCGGGCAAAAAAAGGGGGCCGGCAGTCCCCCGACTGCCGGCCCCAGGCTTCCCCATCGCGCGCATGATCGGCCCCTGTTCCAATTCCGATCAGCGCCCCCCGACGCTTTGCCGCGATGGGTGCACATCCGGTATATCCGCACGAAGCGTGCCAAACTTTAGGGCCTGTCCTAAAAAAGCCCGGCCGTGCCTGGTCCCCGCGCGGGACCCCCGGCCGTGGCGGGAACCGCCCCCATGCCTTCCTCCTTCCACCAGTACGACGTCATCGTGATCGGCGGCGGCCACGCCGGCACCGAGGCCGCCCTGGCCTCGGCCCGCTCCGGGGCGCGCACCCTGCTGCTGACCCACAACATCGAGACCGTGGGCGCGATGAGCTGCAACCCGGCCATCGGCGGTATCGGCAAGGGCCACCTGGTCAAGGAGATCGACGCCCTGGGCGGGGCCATGGCCCATGCCGCCGACCTGGCCGGCATCCAGTGGCGCACCCTCAACGCCTCCAAGGGCCCGGCGGTGCGCGCCACCCGCTGCCAGGCCGACCGCGCGCTGTACCGCGCCGCGATCCGGCGCATGGTCGAGAACCAGCCCAACCTGACCGTGTTCCAGGCGGCGGTGGATGACCTGGTCATCGAAGGCGACGCCGTGCGCGGCGCCATCACCCAGACCGGGCTGCGCTTCGAGGCCCCGGCCGTGGTGCTGACCGCCGGTACCTTCCTGGCCGGCAAGGTCCACATTGGCCAGACCACCTACGCGGCCGGGCGCATGGGCGATCCGCCATCCACCACCCTGGCCGCGCGCCTGCGCGAGCGCCCGTTCGCCATCGACCGCCTCAAGACCGGCACCCCGCCGCGGATCGACGGCCGCAGCCTCGACTACTCGGTGATGGAGGAGCAGCCCGGCGACGATCCGCTGCCGGTGATGTCCTTCCTTGGCCGGGTCGAGGAGCATCCGCGCCAGGTCCCGTGCTGGATCACCCACACCACCGCGCGCACCCACGAGATCATCCGTGGCGCGCTGGACCGCTCGCCGCTGTACACCGGCCAGATCGAGGGCATCGGCCCGCGTTACTGCCCCTCGATCGAGGACAAGGTGGTGCGCTTCGCCGACAAGGAGAGCCACCAGGTCTTCGTCGAGCCGGAGGGCCTGGACGTGGTGGAGATCTACCCCAACGGCATCTCCACCTCGCTGCCGTTCGACGTGCAGCTGGAACTGGTGCGCAGCATCCGTGGTTTCGAGCACGCGCACATCACCCGTCCCGGCTACGCCATCGAGTACGACTTCTTCGACCCGCGCGGGCTCAAGCCCACGCTGGAGACGCGGCTGGTGTCGGGCCTGTTCTTCGCCGGCCAGATCAACGGCACCACCGGCTACGAGGAGGCCGCGGCCCAAGGCCTGCTGGCCGGCCTCAACGCCGCCCGCCACGTGCGCGGGCAGGAAGGCTGGGCGCCGCGCCGCGACGAGGCCTACCTGGGCGTGCTGGTCGATGACCTGATCACCCACGGCACCAACGAGCCGTACCGCATGTTCACCAGCCGCGCCGAGTACCGGCTGCAGCTGCGCGAGGACAACGCCGACCTGCGCCTGACCGAGACCGGCCGCCGCCTGGGCCTGGTCGACGACGTGCGCTGGGCGCGCTTCTGCGCCAAGCGCGAGGCGATCGAGCGCGAGACCGCGCGCCTGCGCGCGCTGTGGGCCACCCCGGCCAATGCCGTGGGCCGCGAGGTGGAGCAGGTGCTGGGCGTGGCGGTGAGCCGCGAGACCAGTGCCCTGGACCTGCTCAAGCGCCCGGAGCTGGACTACGCCGCGCTGATGCGGGTGCCGGCACTGGGCCCGGGCGTGGACGATGCCCAGGTGGCCGAGCAGGTGCAGATCGGGGTCAAGTACGCCGGCTACCTCGACCGCCAGCGCGAGGAGATCGAGCGCCAGCGCCGCCATGAGTCCACCCCGATCCCCGCGGACTTCGACTACGCCGCGGTGCGCGGCCTGTCGGCCGAGGTACAGCAGAAGCTGGAGCGCGTGCGTCCGCTGAGCATCGGCCAGGCCCAGCGCATTCCCGGCATGACCCCGGCGGCGATCTCGCTGCTGCTGGTCCACCTGGAACGCCAGCGCCGCAGCCGCGTGGCCTGAAGCGGCCGCGGCGGCGCCGTATGATCGGCGCGTACGCCGTCGCCCCGGCGGCGCGAAGGAGCGTGCCGATGTACGTGCTGCATATCGCCAACCGCAACTACTCGTCCTGGTCGCTGCGGCCGTGGCTGCTGCTGCGGATGCTCGGTATCCCGTTCGAGGAGCGCATGGTGCCGTTCCACGACACCGCGGCCTGGGAGCGGTTCCGCGCGCTGTCGCCCAACGCCAAGGTGCCGCTGCTGGTCGATGGCGACACCGTGGTCTGGGAATCCCTGGCCATCGTCGAATACCTGGGCGAGCGCCATCCCGGCGTGTGGCCGCAGGACCCGCTGGCCCGCGCCTGGGCGCGCAGCGCCGCCAGCGAGATGCATGCCGGCTTCGGCGAACTGCGCACGCGCTGTTCCATGACCTGCGGCCAGCGCATCCGCCTGCGCGAGCATCCGCCGGCGCTGCAGCGCGATCTCGACCGCATCTCCACGCTGTGGGCCGAAGGCCTGGCGCGCTTCGGCGGGCCGTTCCTGGCCGGTGCGGCGTTCACCGCGGTCGATGCGTTCTTCGCGCCGGTGGCGTTCCGCCTGCAGGGCTACGGCCTGTCGCTCGGGGACCCGCAGGCGGAAGCCTACGCGCAGCGCCTGCTGCAGCTGGAGCCGATGCGGCAGTGGTACGAGCAGGCGCTGGCCGAGGATTTTCGCGACCTGCCGCATGACGAGGAGATCACCACCTGGGGCACGGTGGTCGAAGACCTGCGGGTGCCGGCGGCCGGATAACCCGGACGCCGCGCGCCGTGGTTCAGGCGCGCATCGCCCGGTTCCATGGCATGCGCAGCAGCACGTGGGCCAGGCCGCAGAAGCCGGACACGCCGGCAAACAGCAGGCCGGCGCCGAGGAAGCCGGTCAGCAGCAGGAACCAGGGCGAGACCGTCGCCGCCAGCGTGCTGCCGGCCAGCAGCAGCACGCCCACGGCGATCTGCACCTGGCGGTTCAGTTCCAGCGGCGCCCCGGCTTCGCGCACCACCGGCAGCCCAGCCTGCTTCCACGCATCGATACCACCGTCCAGCAGCAGGACCTCGCGACCGCCGGCCGCGGCTTCCAGCGCGGCGGCATTGGCCCGGGTACGCATGCCGGAGCGGCAGTGGAAGACCACGGTGCTGGCGGCGGCGTCGCGCAGCTGCGGCGCGGCCTGAAGCCGGTCCAGCGGCACGCAGCAGGCGCCGCTGATGCGTTCGCGCGCATGTTCGTCCGGCGCGCGGATATCGACCAGCAATGCGCCCTGTTCCAGCAGCGAACGCGCGGTGCGGGCATCGATGGTTTTCATGGGGAATCCCTCAGGGGCAGAACACGGACTTGAGCGCGCCCACCAGCGTGGCCACGCGCGGATCGGCGATGCGGTAGTAGACGGCCTGGCCTTCGCGCCGGCAGTCGACCAGGCCGTCCGCGCGCATCCGCGCCAGGTGCTGCGACAGCGCCGACTGGCTCAGGTCCACCTGCTCCAGCAGCTGGCCAACGCCCAGCTCGCCATGGCCGACCAGCAGGCACAGCACCAGCAGGCGCTGCTCGTGGCCGAGCGTGCGCAGCATGGCGGCCGCCTCGGCGGCGCCTTGCTGCATGAAGGCGAGGTCCTTGCGGGAGATGGCTGGGCTCATGCGGCCATTATATGAGCATTGCCTAATTTAGCAATCGATAATATTCTCGCTGCACATCCTACTGCCGGAGGCCAGCATGAACGCCGCCAACTACACCGAACTGACCCGTGACATCTCGCGCAACCTCACCGCGCTGCGCACCCACAATGCCGACGTGATGCAGGGCTTTGGCGCGCTGGCCAAGGCGGCGATGGCGCCAGGCGCGCTCGACGAGAAGACCAAGGAGCTGATCGCGATGGCGATCGGCATCGCCAACCGTTGCGACGATTGCCTGGGATTCCATGCCCGCGCGCTGGTGAAGCTGGGCACGACGGCGGAGGAATTCCGCGAGATGCTCGGTGTTGCCGTCTACATGGGTGGCGGCCCGTCGCTCATGTATGCCGCGCACGCCCAGGCCGCCTACGACGAGTTCGCCCGGGCCGGTTGATCCGTGCCGCCGGTGCTCAGCCCGGCATGCCGAGGATCCGGCCGGCGGCCGCGACCGTGGCATCCACCCTGGCCCGGGCGCGGCGCCGGTCGATCCGGCGGCCGAGGATGACGGTCTCGATGATCAGGTGCGACAGCAGCATGTCGAACAGCATCTCCGCGAGCATGTCCAGCGACACCGGGCACTCGGGCGGCACCTGCCCGCCATCGCGCAGGCGTTCGAGCAGGTCGGCGATCAGCCGGTGCCAGACCCGCGGGCCGTGGGTGTGCCAGGCCTCGCCGACGCCCGGCACGCCGGCGCCGGCCACCACCAGCCGGTAGAACTCGACGTGGCGCGGCGAGCCGACCACGTCCACCAGCTCCATCAGGATCGCGCGCAGCCCGTCGTCGAACGGCGCCTGGCCGATGTCGATGTCGCGCAGGCGGGCCAGGAATTCGTCGCACAGATGGCCCACGCAGGCGGCGAACAGCGCCTGCTTGTGGCCGAAGTGCCGGTACAGGGTCGCCTTCGAGCCCCCGGCCGCGGCCACGATGGCATCCATCGAGGTGCCCTCGTAGCCGTTGGCCAGGAACTGCGCGCAGGCGATGTCGAGCAGTTGCCTGCGGCGTGTCCCGCCGCGCGCCGGCGGTGGCGGGCGGGACGGCGCCATCAGTCGGCGGTGCCGTCCGCGGCGCGCGCGGCGTCGGGCAGTGCGTAGGCGATGAGGTAGTCGCCGCGGTCGGGCGATTGCCGCGCGCCGCCGGCGGCGATCACCACGTACTGCCGGCCGGTCTTCGGCGACACGTAGGTCATCGGCGTGGCCTGCGCGCCGACCGGCAGGCGGGCCTTCCAGACCTCGTCGCCGGTGTCGATGTCCAGCGCGCGGAGGTAGTAGTCCTGGGTGCCGGCGTAGAACACCAGCCCGCCGGCGGTGATGACGCCGCCGCCCAGGGTCGGCATGCCGACCTCGGCCGGGAAGCCCGGGCGGATGCCGTTGAGCTTGACGTCGCGCACCGAGCCGGCCGGGCGCTGCCAGGCCAGTTCCCGCCGGACCAGATCGACGCCGGCGAACACGCCCCACGGCGGCGCGTGGCAGGGCACGCCGAGCGGCGAGTTGAAGGCCTTGTGGTCGATCACGAACGGGGTGCCCTCCATCGGGTAGGTGCTGCCGACGCCGTGGCCGGAGGTCAGCGAGGCCACGTCCACGGTTTCGCGGCGGATCAGGGTCACCACCTGCGGCATGCGGATGTCGTTGAGGAACAGCATGCCGGTGCGCTCGTCAATCGCCGCGCTGCCCCAGTTGAAGCCGCCGTAGTAGCCGGGATAGATCAGTGTGGGCCGTTCGCTGGGCGCGGTGAATTCGCCGGCGTAGTTGAGCTTGCGGAAGGCGATGCGGCAGTACAGTTGGTCGAAGAACGTCGCCCCCCACATGTCGCGCTCGGTCAGCGGCTCGGCGCCCAGCGAGGGCATCCCGGTCGAGTACGGCTGGGTCGGCGCCACCCAGTCGCCCTCGGCGACGTCCTGCGGCACCGGGCGTTCCTCCACGTCGGCCAGCGGGGTGCCGTCGCGGCGGTCGAGCAGGAAGATCTGGCCGCGCTTGGTCAGTTGCACCAGCGCCGGCACCGTGCCGCCGTCGCCGTCGGGCAGGTCGATGAGCGCCGGCTGCGCGGGCACGTCGTAGTCCCAGATGTCGTGATGCACGGTCTGGAAGGTCCAGCGCTCGCGGCCGGTGCGGATGTCGAGCGCGACCACCGAGCTGGAGTACTTCTCGGTCAGGTCCGGGCGTGCGCCGCCCCAGAAATCCGGCTGCTGGTTGCCGGTGGGCAGGTAGACCAGGCCCAGGGCGTCGTCGAAGGCCGGGGTGGACCAGACGTTCGGAGTGGAGCGGGTGTAGAACTCGCCCTCGGGCGGCAGCTTGGTGATGTCCGGGTTGCCGAGGTCCCAGGCCCAGATCAGCTCGCCGCTGTCGGCGCTGAACGCGCGGACCACGCCGGAGGGCTCGTCGGTGGAGCGGCCGTCGAAGGTCCAGCCGCCCAGGATGATCAGGTTGCGCACCACCGTCGGTGCCGAGGTCAGGTAGTACCAGTACACGTCGGGCTTGATGTCGCCCAGGCCGACCGACAGGTCCACCTGTCCGTTGTCGCCGAAATCGGTGCACGGTTCACCGGTGGCCGCGTCGAGCTGGATCAGGCGGGCGTCGATCGTGGTCATCACGATGCGCGCGGCGCACTGCGCGGGCGCGGTGCCGGCGTCCAGCGCGGCCTGGCGGCGCGCGCGGAACGGCGCGTCCTCCTCGAACAGGTAGGGCTCGGCCACCTCGCCCGGCGCGTAGTAGCCCAGGCCGCGGCAGCGGTTCCAGGTGCGGGTCTCGGCCGGCTTCGCGTCGAAGCGCCAGACCTCCTCGCCGGTGTCGACATCCAGCGCGAACACCTTGTTCTCCGGGGTGCAGGTGTAGAGCAGGTTGCCCACCTGCAGCGGCGTGTTCTGCTGTTCCGAGGCGCCTTCGGCGAACTCGCCGGTGCGGTAGGTCCAGGCCACCTCCAGGTCGCGGACGTTGTCGCGGTCGATCTGGGCGAGATCCGCATAGCGGGTGCCGGCCGGGGAATTGCCGTAGTGCTGCCAGCGGGTCGGGTCGGCGGTGATCCGGGCGCCGGCGATCGGCGCGGGCGGCTGGTCGTTGCGGATCACCCCGTGCGGCTGGGTCATCGACCACAGCCCGAACGCGCCAAACGCCGCCAGCAGGCCGGCCAGGGTCCAGCTCGCGGTCTTGCCGCGGCCGCCGGTCAGGCACGGCTGCAGCAGCGCACCGACCATCGTCAGGACCACGAACGGCGCCAGCCGCGGAACCAGCGGCCAGAAGCGCGCGCCGACTTCCCACAGCGACCAGGCCACGGTGGCCAGGGCGATCGCGGCCAGCAGCCAGCCGGCGGCCGGACGGCGGCGCAGGTACAGCGCGCCGGCGACCACCAGGCCGACCCCGGTCAGCAGGTAGTACCAGGAGCCGCCGAGGACGGCCAGATACAACCCGCCACCGGCGAGCGCCAGGCCGATCAGGGCCAGCAGCGCGCCGAACACGCGCGGCGCGCGGCCGGACGAGGCGCCCTCGGGCGCCGAATCGAGAGCATTCATGTATGCACCTATGCAGGGACGGGGCCGGCATGGCGGGCGCCCGGAGCGGGCACGGGCGAGACGGCCGGGAGATCGTACTGTACTGTACAGTACAGGTATGCGCCAGCCGCGCCGGTGCCCCGTCAGGGCGCCGCGCCGCTCCACTGCCACCGTGCCGCCGTCCGCGCCTCGAACGTTTCTATCCGGCTGCTAGCGCGCCGGCCCGCGCCCCGGCCACGACCAGATCAGCAGCGCCAGGCCGACGATGATCCACAGCGCCGCCCCCGACAGCAGGAACGGATCCACGTACCAGGCGTCGGCGAAACGGAACTGCCCGGCGCTGATGCGCTTCCAGTGGTTGAAGTGCTGCATCGCCGCGACGATCGCGCCGAGCGTCGCCACCACCGTCGCCGCCCAGCGCACCAGCCAGTGGCGCAGGTCGGGCAGCAGCATCAGCAGGCCGAGCACGCCGATCGCCGAGCGCTGCACGCGGCAGTAGGGACAGGTGTAGACCACGCCGGACAGGTCCAGCGCCCAGGTGGCCGCCGCGATCAGGATGGCCAGCACCGCGATGCCGCGGATGTGGCGATGCAGGGCGCTCAATGTCGGCATGGCGATGTCTTCGAACGGGATGCGGGTGGCGCCCGGCGCGGAACCGGGCGGACGGGTCCGGAGGCCATCCGGCCACCTGCCTGCCGCACGGCGACCGCGACGGCCGGGCTCATTTCATTTCTGTCTGGCGCGGGCGAAGGCCTCGGCGAGCGCGTTGTTGGCCGGCGGCGCGCTCGGGCGCGGCGCGCTGCCCGGGCGGCCGCGCCCGTCGCGCGACGGGCCCCGGGCCGGATCGCGGCCGGCGCCGCGCCCGTCGCGGGCCTCGGGCGCCGGTGCGTCCTCCAGCCGCCGGGTCAGGGCGATGCGCTTACGCGCCACATCCACCTCCAGCACCTTGACCTTGACGATGTCGCCAGCCTTGACCACCTCGCGCGGGTCCTTGACGTAGCGGTCGGCCAGCGCGGAGATGTGGATCAGCCCGTCCTGGTGCACGCCGATGTCCACGAACGCGCCGAACGCGGCGACGTTGCTGACCACGCCTTCCAGCACCATGCCGGGCCGGAGGTCCTTGATGTCCTCCACCCCGTCGGCGAAGCGCGCGGCCTTGAACTCCGGGCGCGGGTCGCGGCCGGGCTTCTCCAGTTCCTTGAGGATGTCGCGTACGGTCGGCTCGCCGAAGCGCCCGTCGGTGAACTGCGCGGGCTTGAGCGAACGCACGAACGCGCTGTCGCCGATCAGCGCGCGGATCGGCTTGCCGGTGGCCTGGACGATGCGTTCGACCACCGGGTAGGCCTCCGGGTGCACCGCGGAGGCGTCGAGTGGCTCGTCGCCGTCGGCGATGCGCAGGAAGCCGGCGCATTGCTCGAAGGTCTTCTCGCCCAGCCGCGGCACCTTCAGTAGATCCTTGCGGCGGCGGAACGGGCCATTGGCATCGCGGAACATCACGATGTTCTCGGCCACCGACGGCGACAGCCCAGCCACGCGCGCCAACAGCGGCGCCGAAGCGGTGTTCACATACACGCCCACCGCGTTGACGCAGTCCTCGACCTTGGCGTCGAGCGCGCGCGCCAGTTTGTACTGGTCCACGTCGTGCTGGTACTGGCCCACGCCGATGGACTTGGGCTCGATCTTGACCAGCTCGGCCAGCGGATCCTGCAGGCGGCGGGCGATCGACACCGCGCCACGCAGCGACACGTCCAGGTTCGGGAATTCCCTGGCGGCCAGCTCGGAGGCCGAGTACACCGAGGCGCCGGCCTCGCTGACCACGACCTTCTGCATCTTCAGTTCCGGCGCCAGCTTCAGCAGCTCGCCGGCCAGCTTGTCGGTCTCGCGCGAGGCGGTGCCGTTGCCGATCGCGATCAGCTGCACGCCGTGGGCCACGCACAGCTTCTTCAGCGTGGCCAGCGACTGGTCCCACTGCCGCTTGGGCTCGTGCGGGTAGATGGTGTCGGTGGCCACCAGCTTGCCGGTGGGATCGACCACCGCCACCTTCACGCCGGTGCGCAGGCCCGGGTCCAGGCCCAGCACCGCCTTCGGGCCGGCCGGGGCGGCCAGCAGCAGGTCCTTGAGGTTGTCGCCGAACACCGCGATGGCCTCCGCCTCGGCCTTCTCGCGCGCCTGGTTGAACAGGTCCAGCAGCAGGTGCATGTGGATCTTGGCGCGCCAGGCCAGGCGGCAGGCGTTGCGCAGCCAGGCGTCGGCGGGGCGGCCGCGGTCCTCGATCCCGGCGTGGCGGGCGATGCGGCCCTCGGCGTAGGCGTGGCCGGCCTCGGCGTCGGCGCCCGGCTCCAGGTCCAGCTGCAGGAACTCCTCGCGGCGGCCGCGGAACAGCGCCAGCAGGCGGTGCGAGGGGATCTTCGCCAGCGGCTCGGCGTGGTCGAAGTAGTCGCGGTACTTCTCGCCGGCGGTCTCCTTGCCTTCGACCACCTTCGAGCGGATCTGGCCATTGGCCTCCAGCCAGGAGCGCAGCTCGCCCAGCAGGGTGGCGTCCTCGCCCCAGCGCTCGATCAGGATCGCGCGCGCGCCCTCCAGCGCCGCCTTGGGGTCGGCCACGCCCTTGTCGGCGTCGACGAACTGCGCGGCGAACTCCTCCGGGACGCGGGTCGGATCCTCGAGCAGGCCGTTGGCCAGCGGCTCCAGCCCGGCCTCGCGCGCGATCTGGGCGCGGGTGCGGCGCTTGGGCTTGTACGGCAGGTACAGGTCCTCCAGGCGCGACTTGCTGTCGGCCGCCTCGATCTCCGCACGCAGTTCGTCGGTCAGCTTGCCCTGCTCGGCGATGCTGGCCAGGATCGCGGCGCGGCGCTCCTCCATCTCGCGCAGGTAGGCCAGGCGCACCTCGAGGTTGCGCAGCTGGGTATCGTCCAGGCCGCCGGTGACTTCCTTGCGGTAGCGCGCGATGAACGGCACGGTCGCGCCCTCGTCGAGCAGCGCGACGGCGGCCTGCACCTGCTGCGTCTGCGCGCCGATTTCCTCGGCGATGGTCTGGGCGATCTTGCGCGCGAGCGCGGGGGAAATCTCGGTCATGGACTGCGGTTTTCGCGAGGAAAGAGTCGAAAAACCGATTGTCGCCCCCTGCCGCCGGCGATGTAAGCCGTTGACAAGCGCCGCGCGCGCAGTCCCGGTCCGGCTCAGTCCCCGCCCATCGCCGCCGCGCGGGCGCGCGCCCCGGCCAGGGTGGGCACGCCCATGCGCAGCCGCTCGGCGTCGTCGACCGCGTCCTCGTCAACCGGGGAAAGCTCCAGCGCTCCGTCCTTCCCGGCCTGGTACTGGGTGCCGTACCACTGCGGCTGGCCGCGGTGCAGCAGCAACCGGTCCCAGGCCGCGGCGGTCAGCCAGCGCGCGGCGCTGCGTTGCGGATCCAGGGTTGCCGAAACCTGCGCCAGGGCCAGCGCCGTGCGGTAGTCGTCATCGCTTTCGCCGCGCTGGAACAGGATGCCGGCGCGGAAGTAGTCGGTGGCCGTGCGCAGCTGCCCGGCGCGCAGCAGCGCCAGTACCTCGGCGCGGTGGGCACGGTCCTGCTCGCGCTGGATGTCCCAGTCGATGTCGTCGCGGCTGCGGGCGGCCTGGTCGGCCGCGTAGATCGCTGCCAGGCGCGGGTTGTCAGCGGGGGCGGCGGGGTCGTCCGCCATGGCTGGGCCGGCGATCGCCAGCCCGAGCATCGTGCAAAGCAACAGCCTGCGCATGCAGCCTCCCTGTCGGCACGTGGACGCGCCGACAGGGAGGTGGCCGGGCTTACAGCCCCATTTCCCGCAGCACGTGCGGGGCAGGGTAGACCTTTTCCATCAGCCAGCGCATGTAGCGCATGTCCACGTGGACGGCGCGCTTGTAGCGCGGGTCGAACCACCAGCTGGCACTGACCGCTTCCCAGTTGCTGTCGAAGTTCAGGCCGATCAGCTCGCCGCGGGCGTTGAGCACCGGCGAGCCGGAGTTGCCGCCGGTGGTGTCCAGGTTGGTGAGGAAATCCACGGTCTGGGTGCCCAGCTCCGGATCGGCGGTGTGACCGAAGTCGCCGGCGGCGATTGCGTCCAGCAGCGGCTGTGGCGCGTCGAACGGCACCTGGCCGGTGTGCTTCTCGACGATGCCGGCCACGGTGGTGACCGGGGCGTAGCTCACCGCGTCGCGCGGCTGCAACGGCGCGAGCTTGCCGTAGCTGACGCGCAGGGTGCCGTTGGCATCCGGGTACAGGGCGCGGCCCTGGGCCTTGCGCCAGGCGGCCAGCGCGCGCATGTATGCCGGGCGCAGGCGCAGCTGCTCGCCCTCGCTGGTCTTGCGCACGTTCTCCAGGCGGATCTGCGCCGGGACCAGGCGCGCGGCCAGGGCCAGCAGCGGATCGGCCGGCAGCGCCTTGCCCTCGCGTGCGGCGGCGAAGGCGTCCAGGCGCGCCTGCTCGTCGCCCAAGCCGGTGCCGGCGTACAGCGCATCCAGCGCCTGCGCCAGCGCCTCAGGGGTGCGCCCGAAGGCGGCGTCGAACTCGGCCACGCGCTGCGCGTCCGGCAGCTGCTGGTAGCGGCCCAGCAGCTCGCGCAGCAGGGCCTTCTCCACCTCCGGGTGGAAGCGGCGCTGCACCTGGCGCAGCTGGCCCTCGATCAGGGCCAGGTCGCGTGCCTGGTAGCCGGGGGCACGCGCGGCGTCGGGCTTGCCGGACTCGATCCGCAGCCGCTCCAGCACCAGGGCCGAACGCAGCAGCTGGCTCTGCGAGGTGGCCACGCCCAGCAGCAGGTCGCGCTCGCGCATGGCGTTGTCGCGCTCCAGCACCTCGGCCAGCGCGTCGATCTCGCGGCGCTCGGCAGCGGGGGTTGCGGCCAGCATCGCCTGCTCGTCGGCCGTGCGCTGGCGCACCGCGTCGCTGCGGCGCAGGCCTTCCAGCTCGCCGGCGGCGCGCTTGCGGTTGTTCTTCAGGCCCTGCAGCTGCGAGGCGTACAGGGTGCGGGCGCGGGCGTCCTCGCGGCCGGCCTGCTCGATCACCGCGATCAGCGCGTCGAACAGCTCCACGCGCGCCGGCAGGGTCCACTCCACCTGGCGCGCGAACTCGGCCGCGGTGCGGTGGCGGTAGGTCACGCCCGGGTAGCCGGCGAGCATGGCGAAGTCGCCGACCTTCGGCCCGGTGGCCGAGACCTGCAGGTGCGAGGGCGGGTTGTAGGGCACGTTGTCCGGCGAATACGCGGCCGGCTTGCCGTCCTTGCCGACGTAGGCGCGCAGGATGGTGAAGTCGCCGGTGTGGCGCGGCCACATGAAGTTGTCGATCTCGTCGCCGTAGTTGCCGATGGCGCGCGGCGGGGCGTAGACCAGGCGCAGGTCGCGCAGCTCCAGCTGGCGGATGCGGTAGAAGTCGCTGCCGGCGTACATGGCCGCCACCGAGCAGCGGATGCCCGGCTCCTGTTCGCATTCGGAGACGATGCGCTTGGTCGCCGCCTCCACCGCCTCCTGGTAGGCGCGGCCCTTGCGGCCGCGGGTGCCGGCCAGGACCTGGTCGGTGACCCTGTCGAAGCCGACCGTCACCAGCACGCGGAAGTCCGGGTTGGCCGGCAGTTCCTCGGCGCGGGTGGCGGCGACGTAGCCGTTGTCGATCAGGTTGCGCTCGGGCGTGGAGTTGTACTGGATCACGCCGAAGGCGACGTGGTGGTTGGTCAGCACCAGGCCGTCGGCGGACACGAACGCGCCGGTGCCACCGCCGGCACGCACCACCGCGTTGAGCGGGGCGGCGGTCAGGTCGGCCAGCTGCGCCGGATCGCCGGCGTAGCCTGCCTCGCGCAGGGCGCCGGCCAGCTGCGGCAGCTGCGAGGGCATCCACATGCCTTCGTCGGCGCGCGCGGGCGCGGACAGGGCGGTAAGGCAGGCCAGGGCGAGGCCGGCGAGCGCGGCGGGTCTTGCTTTGGACATCTGGGGATCCAGCTGGGAAACGAACCGGGGACGGTAGCCGCGCGCGCCGCGCGCGACAACCGCCGCAGGTCACGGATCAGCGTTCGTGGCGCCAGTTGACCGAGCCGCGGGTCTCCACCGTGGACGACTCGATCTCCAGGTCGAAGCCACGCCGCAGCAGGTACTTGAGGATCAGCACCTGGCCGCTGCCGACCAGCGACACGCCGTAGCCGACGTACAGCTTGGGCGACAGGTACTTGCCCACGCCCACCACCGAACCGCCCAGGGCGCGCGACTGGGTCACGCCGGCGTCGTCGAAGCCCAGGCGCGAGCCCAGCTGCGCCGCCAGCAGGCCGGTGCCGGCGGACATCGCCGCCGAGGCCGCGGTCACCTGGTTGGCCTGGTCGCGGGTGGCGCCTTCCAGGCTGCGGCCCAGCATCAGGTAGGCCAGGGCCTCGGACTGCGGCATGCCCGGGTTGGACCACACCTCCACCCGCGGGGTGGTGGCGTTGCCGGTGACGTCGATGCCGGCGGTGACGTCGCCGACGCGGCGCTCGGCGCGCAGGTTCACCCGCGGGTCGCTGACCCGGTTGTTGCTCCAGGTCATCTGTCCGCGGGTGATCTGCAGCTCCTGGCCGTAGGCCTCGTACTTGCCGCCCACGTCCAGGGCGCCGGTGGCGGTCATCTCGCGGCCGGGGCGGGCGCGCACCTGCAGGCGCCCGGCGAGGGTGCCGGTGAGGCCGTAGCCGCTCAGGCGCACGTCCTCGCCCAGCACCAGGGCCAGGTCCAGGTCCAGCGGTGCCTCGGCGGTTTCCTCCGGGTCCACCGGGTCCAGCACCACCACGTCCTCGGAGATCTCCGCGCCCTGCTCGAAGCGTTCCAGGTCGATGCGCGCACTGGGCACGCCGACCTCGCCGGTCAGGACCATGGTCGGCCCGTCCATGCTGAAGCGCAGGTCGGGATTGGCCACCGCGTGCAGCATCGGGGTGTCGGCGATCAGCACGTCCTGGCCGCGGATGGCCAGCTGCAGCGGCGTGGCCTGGCCGTACCAGGACAGGCCGCCGTCCACCCGCAGCGTGCCTTCGCCGGAGCGCATCGAGGCCTCGATCCGCGCCGAGCCGTCCGGCTGCGCGTCGAGCATGCCGCGGCCCTCGCTCAGCACCAGGCCCAGCGCCGGCAGTTCGCCCTGGAAGTCCTCCAGCAGCAGCTGTCCGCCCAGCGCCGGCGCGGCGCGGGTGCCGCGCAGGCTCACGTGGCCGCGCAGCACGCCGCGCGGCCGCACCAGGTCCGGCGAGAACAGCTCCAGCCAGAACAGGCGCGACATGTAGGTGTAGATCTCGCCGTTGAGCGGCGAGCCGGGATCCCAGCCGGTGGCCACCCGGGCATCGATGTAGCCGTCGCCGGAGAAGCCGCTGCCGAGGCGGCCGCTGATCTGGCGCGGGTCGAACTCCACGTCCAGGCTGAAGTGGTCGTAGCGCACCAGCTCGCGGCGGGTGCGGTCGCCCAGGCGCAGGCCGCCCTCGAGCGAGGCCAGGTGCACGCCGCCGCTCCAGCGCCCGCCCTGCGGGCGCAGGTCGGCGTCCAGCGACAGCTCGCCGCGCAGCACCAGCGAGCGGCCCTCGTTCTTGGGCAGCCACGGCTGGACCAGGGTCAGCGGCAGGCGGTCGCTGTGCAGCTGCAGGCCGCGGCGCGGCCAGTCCGCTTGCGCGCACAGCGCGGCGTCGCCGTCGGCGCCGGTGGTGGCAAGGCAGGCCGGCTGCAGCTGGAAGCGTTCGCCGGCCTGGCTGAAGGCGGCGGGCTCCTGCAGCGCCCAGGCGCTGCCGCGCGCCGGCGCGATCCGCAGCCGCTCGAGCGTGCCCTGCCAGCCGTTGCCGCGTTCGCGCAGCTGCGCGGACAGGACGATGCCGGCGGCCTCCGGGCTGTCGACCTCGGCGTCCAGGTGCAGGTCGGCGACCGCGCCGCGGGCGTGCACGTCGATGCGCTGGATCGCCAGCCCGGCCTCGATGTCGCGCGCCAGCAGGCGCAGGTCGCCGTCGCGGCCGCGCCAGGGCAGGCGCCCGCGCAGCGACAGCGAGGCGGCGCGCCAGTCGTCCCATTGCAGGCCCATGCCCTGCAGGTCGGCGTCCAAGTCCGGCGTGGCCCGCGGGCCGCGCAGGCGCAGGCTGCCCTGCAGGCTGCCGGCGGTGCCGGGCAGCAGGTCGTCCAGGCGCAGCGGCTGCAGCCGGGCTTGCACGTCGATCCGGTCGCCAACCAGGCCGCTGGCCTGCACCCGGCTGCCGCCCAACGCCAGTTCCAGCGCGCCATTGCCGGCCTCGCCCTGCAGCTGGAAGCGGCCGCGGCCGTCCAGCGGGCGCCCGCGCAGGCGGCCGCCGAGGTCCTCCAGCACGAAGCTGGCGTCGAAGCCGTCGGCCGGCTGCCCCGGCGCGGCGCGCTCGCGGCCGTTGCTGGCCAGGCGGCCGTTGACGTTGCCGTCCCAGCCGGGGACGAAATAGCCCGGATCGAAGCCGTCCAGGCGCAGCGCCAGGTCCCAGGCCAGCACCGGATCCCAGCTGGCCTGGCCCTGCGCCTCCAGGGTGCCGGTGGGCATGCGCGCGCGCAGCGCATGGATGCGCGCGCTGCCGGCATCGCCGCGCACGTCCAGCTGCAGGCTGGCGCGGTCGCTGCCGCGCTGCAGGCCGGCATCGCCGTAGGCGGCCCACAGCGTGGTGCTGCCGGCCAGGCCCAGGGCGGCGTCGATGCCTACCGCCGGCGCGTCCGGCTCGGCCGGCTGCAGGCGGATGCCCTCGGCATTGAGCGCGAAGCGGAAGCGGCCCTCGTCGGGATTGGTGAAGTCGGCGCGGCCGCGCAGCCGCACCTGGCCTTCGAGCAGCTGCAGCACCAGCGGCTCGACTTCCAGCACCTGGTCCTCCAGCCGCACGTGCGAGGGCGCGACCACCACGTCCTGGCCGGCCACGCGCGCGCGGCCGGAGATGTCGGCCGCGCCGCCGCTGCCGTCGGCCTGCAACTCGAACGCCAGCGGCTCGTCCATCGGCGCGGCGCCGGTGAACAGGCCCGGATCCAGGCCTTCGCTGCGCGCGCGCAGCTGCCAGGCCGGCGCGTCGGCGTTGCCGCCCAGGCCCAGGGTGGCGCGCAGCGGCTGCGGCGCGCGCCCGCCGATGCCCACTTCCATGCGCGACAGGTCGCCGCGCGCGATCAGCCCCAGCCGCGCCGGCACCCCGCCGTCGGTGGCGGGGAACACCGCGGTGGCCAGCAGGTCGCTGCGGTAGTCCTCCGCCGGCACGTAGTCGCCGTGCACCGCGAACAGGCCCAGGTCGCTGTCCACCTGCAGCTGTTCGGCGTGCAGGCGGCCGTTGGCGATGTCGATGCCGCCGCGCAGCCTGCGGATGTCGATCACCGGCTCGCCGCCGGAGCTCACGCGCAGGCCGTCGACCATGATCGCGTCGGCCTGGATCGCCAGTGGCATCTCGATCGCCGGCAGCGACTCCGGCCAGCTGGGCAGCTCGAACGGTTCGTCGCTGCGTGCCAGGTTGAGGGTGGCGTCCTCGAGCACGAACGCATCCAGGCGCAGGCGCCTGCCCAGCAGCGGGCGGATGTCGGGATCGAGCACCGCCCGGCGCGCGGTGAACCGGTAGTCCTGGTAGCGGAATTCGAGGCCATGCAGGACCAGCGGACCGGCGACCGGGCCCTCGGCGCGCTCCCAGGTCAGCGCCGAGTCCACCGGCAGGCGCGAGACGATCTGCGCCAGCAGCACGTCGCGCCCGGCCACGGTCTGCAGCAGCCAGTACACGGTGACCAGCACGGCCAGCACCAGCGCCAGCACGCCCAGGCCGGACCAGGCCCAGAAGCGGCGGCGCCGGTAGAAGCGCGGGCGGCGCGGCGGCGGGGCGGGGGCGTCGGTCGTGCTCACAGGTTGGCCCCCAGGCTCAGGTAGATCTGGAAGCTGGAATCAGGGTCGTCCAGGCCATGGGCGATGTCGATCCGCACCGGACCCACCGGCGAACGCCAGCGCGCGCCGATGCCCACGCCCACGCGCGGGTTGAAGTCGCCGTCGAAGGCATCGCCGGCGTCGACGAAGGCCGCGCCGCCCCAGGGGCCGCCCTTGAAGTAGTGCTCGTACTCGACCGAGGCGGTGACCACCCGGCGCGCGCCGAGGGCGAAGTTGTCCGGCGGCGGGGTACGCGGGCCGACCTCGCGCCAGGCGTAGCCGCGGATGCTGCGGTCGCCGCCGGCGAAGAAGCGCAGGCTGGGCGGCATCGCCACCAGTTCGCCGGTCCAGGTGGTGCCGGCCTCGCCGCGCACGATCAGGCGGTCGGCCACGCCGAACGGGCGGTACCAGGTGCCGCTGCCGTGCAGCTGGATGAAGCTGGTGTCCGAGCCCACGTTCTCCACGCCACCGCGCACGGCCAGGGTGCCGCTGAGGCCACGGCGCGGGAACAGGCGGTCGTCCACGTCGACGTAGGTGGCGCTCAGTTCCGGGTAGACCAGGGTGGAATAGGTGTACAGGCGCGAGCCGGTGGCCGTGTCCATGTCGTAGCTCCAGCGCTCGCGCAGCGCGTTGAGCGAGGCCACCGCGGTCCAGCGCTCGCTGATCTCGCCGCTGCGGCTGGCCACCAGCTTCACGTTGCGCAGGTCGATGTAGTCGGTCTGCTCGTCGTAGAAGCCGATCGAGAAGCCGTACCAGCCGTCCAGCCAGGCGAACGCGGGGACCCGGTACTGGGTGAGGAAGCTCTTGCGCTTCTGCGCCCAGTCCAGGTCCCAGTTGAGCTTGTGCCCGCGGTCGTTGACGTAGCGCCGCTCCACGCCCAGGCGCACGCCGGTGCCGCTTTCGGTGCCGTACGAGAGGCCGGCGGTGTAGATGTTGCGCTTGGCCATCACCAGGTTGACGTCCACCGGCACGCGCAGGTCGTCGCTGGCTTCCTCCGGCTTGGGCTGGATGTCGATCGCGCTGAAGTAGTCCAGCCGCACCAGCGACTCGCGCAGGCGGTCGAGTTTGCCCTCGTGGTAGTAGCTGCCTTCCTCCCAGGTCACCAGCTTCTCCAGCAGGCCGGGCCGGAAGTAGTCCTGGTGGAAGGTGGTCGGGCCCATGTCGTAGCGGAAGCCGCTGTCCCAGACCAGGTCGACGTCGGCCGCGGCCTCGGCGCGGCTGACCCGCACCTCGCGGGTGAGGAAGTCGGCGTCGAAGTAGCCGCGTTCGGCCAGGCGCCGGGTGATGCCGTCCTTGTGTTCCTCGTACAGGGCGTGGTCGAAGCGCTCGCCCGGGCGCGGGCGGAAGCCGGCCAGGTCTTCCTGCAGGTAGTGGTCCTCGCCGCCGGGGCCGGCGATATCGACCCGGAAGTCGCGCACCTGCACCGGCTGGCCCTTGTCGATGCGCAGGGTGACGGTGATCCGGTCCTGCTCGTCGCGGATCGAGTCGACCTCGATGCTGGGCGAGTAGTAGCCGAACGGCTCCAGCGCGCGGCGGGCGTCGCGCTCGGCGTTGAGCAGCAGCAGCTCCAGCCGCGACTCGCCCTGTTCCTTGCCCAGCACGTCGTTCAGGCCCAGCGACAGGCGCACGTTCTGCTCGATCGCCGGGTCCTTCTCCAGGCCGTCGATCTCGATCTTGCTGATGGTGCCGCGCGCCAGCGCCAGCGACGGCGCCAGGGCCAGGAGCAGGAGGGGCAGGCAGGCTTGGACGCGACGTGGAAGCGGCATCGGCGCAGGATACCGGGATCGCGCCAAGGCGGCCTGAAGGGCCGCGTACCGCCGGCCGCGAACCCCGCGGCCGGCAATGGAGGCGGTGGCGCGCGGCGGGGCCGCCACGCGCCGCGGGGATCAGGCCGACAGGTGCCCGATCGCGGCCACCGCGCCGAAGCGGTCGGCCAGGCGCTTGAGCAGGGCCAGGCGGTTGCCGCGCACGGCCGGGTCCTCGGCGTTGACCATCACCTGGTCGAAGAACGCATCCACCTGCGGCCGCACTTGCGCCAGGCGCTCGAGCACGCGCACGTAGTCGTGCTGCCGCAGCGGGCCGTCGGTCTCGGCCAGCGCCGCCTCCACCGCCTCGCCCAGGGCGCGCTCGGCGTCCTCGGCGAACAGCGCCGGGTCGGTCGCCTCCGGAATGGCGATGTCGGCCTTCTTCAGGATGTTGCCGATGCGCTTGTTGGCCGCGGCCAGGGCATCGGCCTCCGGCAGCGCGGCGAAGGTGCCGATCGCGGCGATGCGGGTGTCGAAGTCGGCCAGCGAGGCCGGGCGCAGCTCCGCCACCGCGTTGAAGTGCGCGGCGGGCACGCCCTTGTCGGCGTAGTAGCCGCGCAGGCGGTCGAGGATGAAGTCGTACAGCTCGGCCGGATCGGCCGACGCGGTGGCGCCGTCCTTGCCGGCCGGCAGCGGGCCGATCGCCTGCGCCGCCCTTTCCAGCAGTTCCTTCAGCGACAGTTCGAAACCGGACTCGATCAGCGTACGCGCCAGGCCCAGCGCATTGCGGCGCAGGGCGAACGGATCCTTGTTGCCGGTCGGCTTCAGGCCCGCGGCGAAACCGCCGGCCAGGGTGTCGGCGCGTTCGGCAATCGCCAGCACCTGGCCCAGGCGCGAGCCGGCGATGGCGTCGCCGGAGAAGCGCGGCATGTAGGCCTCGTCGATCGCCAGCGCCACTTCCTGCGGCTCGCCCGCGGCCAGCGCGTAGTGGCGGCCGGCGATGCCCTGCAGTTCCGGGAACTCGTTGACCATGCGGCTCTGCAGGTCGTTCTTGCCCAGCTCGGCGGCACGGCGCGCCTGCGCCGGATCGGCGCCGACCTGGACGGCGATGGCCTCGGCCAGCGTGGCCACGCGCGCGACCTTGTCGGCCACCGTGCCCAGCTTGGCCTGGTAGGTGACGGTCTTCAGGCCCTCGCCCATGGCCACCAGGCCCTGCTTGAGGTCCTCGTCGAAGAAGAAGCGGGCGTCGGCGAAACGCGGGCGGATCACGCGCTCGTAGCCCTTGCGCACCTCGGCCACGTCGCGCGACTCGATGTTGGCGGTGCCGATGAAGTACTCGGTCAGCTTGCCGGCCGCGTCCAGCACCGGGAAGAACTTCTGGTTGATCTCCATCGTCTCGATCAGCGCTTCCTGCGGCACGGCCAGGAAGTCGCGCTCGAAGCTGCACAGCACCGCCGCCGGCCATTCGGTCAGGCACACCACCTGCTCGAGGTTGTCCTCGGTGATGCGCGCGCTGCCGCCGGCCTGGGCCGCGGCCTGTTCGGCCTGCTCGACGATGCGGGCGCGGCGCTCGGCCGGATCGACCAGCACCTTCGCCGCGCGCAGCGCTTCCACGTACTGGCCCGGCGCGGCGATCTCCACCGGGCCATTGGCCTCGAAGCGGTGGCCGCGGCTGCTGCGGCCGGCGGCCACGCCCAGCACCTGCGCCGGCACCACCTCTTCGCCCAGCAGCAGCACCAGCCAGTGCACCGGACGGGCAAAGGCGTAGTCATGGCCGCCCCAGCGCATGGGCTTGGGTACCGGCATCCCGGCGATGGCCTCGGCCAGCACCTCCGGCAGCAGCTCGGCGGTGCGCGCGCCCGGCTTCACCGAGCGGTGCACGAAACGCTCGCCCTTGGCGTCGCTGGTGCGTTCCAGCGTGGTCCACTCGACCCCGGCCTTGGCGGCGAAGCCTTCCAGCGCGCGGGTCGGCTTGCCCTCGGCGTCCAGGGCGATGTTCAGGTACGGGCCCAGCACTTCCGAGCGCTGCTCGGGTTGCTCGGTGCCCACGCCCGGCAGCAGCACCGCCAGCCGGCGCGGGGTGTACAGCGGGCGCGCGCCGGTGGCGTCCACCGCCACGCCGCGCTTCTGCAGCGCGGCCACGACGCCGTCGAAGAAGGCCTGCGCCAGGCCCGGCAGCGCCTTGACCGGCAGCTCCTCGGTGCCCAGTTCGATCAGCAGGGGAAGTTGCGTGCTCATGGATGTTCCTGTGGTGGATGCGGCGGCCGGGAAGGGGGCGCGGTCACGCGCCGTTCTTCAGTCCCGGGAAGCCGAGCTTCTCGCGCTGGGCGTAGTAGGCCTGGGCCACGGCCTGGGCCAGGGTGCGCACGCGCAGGATGTAGCGCTGGCGCTCGGTCACCGAGATGGCGCGGCGCGCGTCCAGCAGGTTGAAGGTGTGGCTGGCCTTGCACACCTGCTCGTAGGCCGGCAGCGGCAGCTGCGCCTCGACCAGCTTCAGCGCCTCGCGCTCGCAGGCGTCGAAGCGGTGGAACATCTCGGCCACGTCGGCGTGCTCGAAGTTGTACGCGCTCTGCTCGACCTCGTTCTGGTGGTACACGTCGCCGTAGGTCACCGGGCCCTGCGGACCGACGGTCCAGATGAGGTCGTAGACGTTGTCCACGTTCTGCAGGTACATGCACAGCCGCTCGAGGCCGTAGGTGATCTCGCCCAGCACCGGGCGGCACTCCAGGCCACCGGCCTGCTGGAAGTAGGTGAACTGGGTCACCTCCATGCCGTTGAGCCACACCTCCCAGCCCAGGCCCCAGGCGCCGAGGGTCGGCGATTCCCAGTTGTCCTCGACGAAGCGCAGGTCATGCACCTTCGGGTCGATGCCCAGCGCCTCCAGCGAGCCCAGGTACAGCTCCTGGATGTTGTCGGGGTTGGGCTTCATCACCACCTGGTACTGGTAGTAGCGCTGCAGGCGGTTGGGGTTCTCGCCATAGCGGCCATCGGTCGGACGGCGCGAAGGCTGCACGTAGGCGGCGTTCCACGGCTCCGGGCCGAGGGCGCGCAGGAAGGTGGCCGGGTGGAAGGTGCCGGCGCCGACCTCGAGGTCCAGCGGCTGGATCAGCACGCAACCCTGTTCGGCCCAGTAGGCATTGAGGGCCTGGATCAATCCCTGGAAGGTCGGACCAGTCATCGGCATTTATTGCGCTGCGGAAAAGCGGGCTAGTATAGGCCCAAGCCCCGTCCCGTACGGGTTTCCGCCGCCCCGGACCCCCCGGATCCTGCCGTGACCGACCGCGCGCCCTTCCTGATCGTGGAAACCGGCCAGCCCGTGGGCAGCCTCAAGCGCTATGGGCGCTTCCCGCACTGGATCCGGGTGGCGGCCGGCCTGGCGGCCCGGGACGTGACCGAGGTCAACGCCGAGCGCGGCGAGCCGCTGCCGGAGCCGCACGGCCTGGCCGGGGTGATCGTGACCGGTTCGGCGGCGTTCGTGACCGATCGCGCCCCGTGGAGCGAGCGCACCGCCGGCTGGATCCGCGAGGTGGTGCAGGAGGGCACGCCGCTGCTGGGCATCTGCTACGGCCACCAGCTGCTGGCCCACGCCCTGGGCGGTGAGGTGGACTACAACCCGGCCGGGCGCGAATCGGGCACGGTGTTCATCGACCTGCACCCGCCGGCGTTCGAGGACCCGCTGTTCGCCGGCATGCCGCCGCGCTTCGCCGCCCACGCCACCCACCTGCAGACCGTGATCCGGCCGCCGGAGGGTGCGGCGGTGCTGGCCCGCTCCGAACAGGACGCCTGCCACGCCTTCCGCTGGGGGCAGGGCGCCTGGGGCGTGCAGTTCCACCCCGAGTTCGCCACCCACCACATGCGCGGCTACGTCCACGCCCGCGCCGAGTGCCTGCGCAACCACGGCCGCTGCCCGCGCACGGTGGCGCGCGAGGTCAGCGCGGCGCCGCAGGCGCGGCGGTTGCTGCGGCGATTCGTGAAGCATGCCCGCGGCCAGCACGGCGCAGGTACCCACGCCCGCGGCGCCGATCGCGGATAATTGCCCGCGGACGCGCCGACCCCCGGCGGCGACGCACACGGAACAGGAATGGACACGATTCGCAGGCTGCCGGCTTCGGCCGGCGCGGAATGGCTGCTGGGCGGTTTCGCCCTGCTGCGCCAGGCGCCCCTGGCGCTGGGTTCGCTGGGCGCACTGTGGGGACTGCTGGGCACCCTGGTGCTGGCGGTGGCCGCCACCGTGCCGGCGCTGGGCGCGCTGGTGCAGCTGCTGGTCGCGATCGCCGGTCCGCTGCTGTTTGCCGGCCTGGTATGGGCGGTGCGCGAGGTCCAGCAGGGCCGCCCGGCGCTGCCTTCGCACCTGGGCCAGGGCGTGCGCGACGGGCACCTGCCCGGGCTGCTGGCGACCCTGCTGCCGCAGGTGGTGGCGGGCCTGCTGCTGGGCATCCTGCTGCTGGTCCTGGTCGGCCCGGAGCAGCTGCAGCGGCTGAGCGCGGTCAGCGAGGAGCTCAACGCGATGGCCGCCTCCGGCGTGCAGCCGAGCCCGGAGCAGGTGCAGGAGATGATCGCCGACCTCCCGGCCGGGCGGATCCTGCTGTGGCTGCTGCTGGGGCTGGGCCTGGCCGTGGTGGTGGCGATGACGGTGTTCGTCTCGGTGCCGCGGATCGTGTTCGACGGCCGCCCCGGCCTGGCCGCGATGGGCGACAGCCTGCGCGCCTGCCTGCACAACCTGCCGGCGCTGGCGGTGTTCTTCCTGCTGGCCGTGGTCGCCCTGTTCGCGGTCTACTTCGCGGTGATGCTGCTGGCGCTGCTGGCCCAGGCCCTGGCCGGCCCGCTGTTCGGGGCGCTGGTGGCGCAGGTGCTGCTGATGGCGGTGGTGATGCCGCTGCTGGCCGGCGCGGCGCTGGTGGCCTGGGGCCAGCTGTTCGGCCATGCCGCGCCGCCGCCGGTGCCCGGCGCGGCCGCGTCCGGCCGGCTGGAGGCCTGAGCGCGGCTCAGGCCTGGTCCGCTTCCCCGTCCTCGCCGCGGCCCAGCAGCCGGGCCGCCCAGATCCCGGCCTCGTACAGCAGGCACATCGGCACCGCCAGCAGCAGCTGCGAGACCACGTCCGGCGGGGTGATCACCGCCGCCAGGATGAAGATGCCGACGATCGCGTAGCCGCGCCCGGCACGCAGCTGGTCCGGGGTGACCCAGCCCAGCAGCACCAGGATCACCAGCGCCACTGGCAGCTCGAAGCTGGCGCCGAAGGCCAGGAAGATCACCAGCACGAAGTCCAGGTAGGCGCTGATGTCGGTCATCATCGCCACGCCCTCGGGCTTGACCGCGGCCAGGAAGCCGAACACCGACGGCAGCACCACGAAGAACGCGAACGCGCAGCCGGCATAGAACAGCAGCACCGAGGACACCAGCAGCGGCAGCGCCAGGCGCTTCTCGCGCCGGTACAGGCCCGGGGCGACGAAGGCCCAGGCCTGGTACAGCAGCCACGGCGCGCTGCCGAGCACGGCGGCGAAGAACGCCAGCTTCAGCGGGGCGAAGAACGGCGAGGCCACCTCCACCGCGATCAGCTGGCCGCCCTCGGGCAGCTTCTGCAGCAGCGGGGCGGCCAGCCAGGCGTAGAGCCGGTTGGCGAACGGCAGCAGCGCCAGCAGCAGCACCACCAGGCCGGCCAGCGCGCGCATGATCCGCGCGCGCAGCTCCAGCAGGTGCTCCATCAGCGGGCTTTCGCTGTCCGTCTCAGGAGTGGCGGGGTCCATCGCGCTCCTCGGCGGGATCGGCGGGCGGGGCGGGTTCGGTATGCGACCCGGGTGCGGGCAGCGGCGCTTCCGGGTCGGCTGCGGGCTGGGGGGCTTCCCCGGCCGGTTCCGGCGGGCGCAGGTCCGCCTCGACCTGCTGGCGCAGACCATCCAGGCCGCTGCGCGCGGCTTCGGCTTCCTGGCGCAGGGTGGCTTCGGCCTGGCGCAGCGAATCCTGGGTCTCGCGCAGGCTGCGCTTGAGTTCCTCGGCGGCCAGCTCGCGCTCCAGCTCGGCGCGCACCGAGTACCACTGCGCGCGGGCGCGGCGCACCCACAGCCCGGCGAAGCGGGCCGCCTTCGGCAGCCGCTCCGGGCCAAGCACGACGAGGGCGACCACCGCGATCAGCAGCAGTTCGCCAAAACCGATGTCGAACATTCCGCGTACGCCGACGCGGGATCAATGCTGCGCGCGGTCGCGCTCGGCTTCGGTCTTCGATGCGTCGGTCCGCTCGTCCCCGAGCTGGCCGGCCGGCTTCTCCGGCTCGCGCATCCCTTCCCTGAAGCCCCTCACCGCCTCGCCGATGTCCTTGCCGGCACCGCGCAGCCGTTTGGTGCCGAATACCAGCAGCACCACGACCAGCACGACGATCCAATGCCCGATGCCCCAAGCGCCCATGGCTGCTCACATAGTCAAATCAACGGTCTGACAGCATAGCGCAGGCCCAGCGGAACCGGGCCGTTCCGCTGGACGGTTCAGCAATCCCGGTCAGTACGGCAGCGGCTCGCTGCGCACGCCATCGTCCACCGGCTCGAAGCCCTGGGTCGGCGCCGGGCCGGCCGGCGGCGGCGCCGGCAGGGTCTGCAGGCCCTGGGTCTGCGCCTGCGGCTGCTGGTTGGGGATGGTCACCCGGCCGACCGGGGCGGCGGCCGGGGCCGCGGTGCCGCGGGTCACGCGCGCGGCATGGGTGGCTTCCTCCAGCTGGTCGCGGAAGGCCACGATGGCGTTGCTGGGGGCAGCCTGGGCGCGGTCCTCGAACACCATGCGCGGCGTGGTCGTCGACCCGTAGACCACGGCCTGGGCGTTGCTGTCGATGCGCAGCACCGCGCCGTCCAGGGCCACGCCGGCGAACAGGCCGCGGGCGCGCGACCAGGACCAGATCTCGGCCTTGAGCTGGCCGTCGGTGGCCGCGGCGGCATTGCGGCCCACCGGGCCGGCCGCCACGGCGGCGTCGGCGCCGAGGGTGAACTTGCCGTTGACCACGTTGTCGAGGCTGCGGTCGTTGCGGAACACCAGCACGATGTCCGAGGACTGCACGCCGGCCTGGAAGCCGATGCTGCCGCCGGTCAGGGTCACGAACACCGGGTTGGACCAGGTACCGTCGGCGGTCTTGACCGACATCAGGCCGTGGCCGCGGCGCCCGCCGATCACCAGGCCGGCCTTGATCGCGTCCGGGATGACCACGATCGCCTTGGCCTCGTCCAGCAGCTTGTCCGGGATCGCCTGCTCCGGGATCTTCTGGATCTCCTCCAGCACCCGCACCGCCTCGCGCGCCCGCGCGTCCTCCTCCGGGCCGGCGATGGCCGGAGCGGCCACCAGCAACAGGACGGGAAGCAGGAACTTGCTCAGTTGCGACATCGTTGGACTCCGCGAGGGTGGCCGGCGGCCACGGTTCGCCCGGAACTTAGGTTTGCGGCAATGAATCGCGCCTGAGGCGCGCTGCCCCCGCGCGGCGTCCCGGGCCGGGCCGGCGCGCGTCTGTCAGAATACGACGCCATGAACAACGCCGCCGCCACCACGCTGCTCGTGGTCAACCTGGGGACGCCGGAGGCGCCGACCGCGCCGGCCGTGCGCCGCTACCTGGCCGAGTTCCTCGGCGACCCGCGGGTGGTGTCGATCCCCGCGATCCTGTGGAAGCCGCTGCTGCATGGCCTGATCCTGCCGCTGCGCGGGCCGCGTTCGGCCGCCAACTACGCCAAGATCTGGCTGCCGGAAGGCTCGCCGCTGCTGGTCTACACCCGCCGCCTGGCCGCGCGCATGCAGGAGGCGATCCCCGAGTGGCGTGTGCTGCCGGCGATGCGCTACGGCGAGCCGGCCCTGCGCCAGCTGCTGCGCGACCTGCGCAGGCAGGGCGTGCGCCGCCTGGTGGTGCTGCCGCTGTACCCGCAGTACTCGACCACCACCACCGCCTCGGTGGCCGACGTGGTCGCCGCCGAGACCCAGGACATGGACGTGACCCTGGTCGAGGACTATTCGACCGACGCGGCCTGGGTCGAGGCCGTGGCCGCCAGCATCCGCGCCCACCGGGCGCAGGGCGGCGAAGGGCGCCACCTGCTGTTCTCCTTCCACGGCCTGCCGCAGCGGGTGGCCGATGCCGGCGATCCCTATCCGCAGCGCTGCACCGCCAGCGCCGAGGCCATCGCCGCCGCCGCCGGCCTCCAGCCCGGGCAGTGGTCCATCGGCTACCAGTCGCGCTTTGGCCGCGAGCGCTGGCTGGAGCCCTCCACCCAGGCCGAACTGGACCGCCTGGCCGCGGCCGGCGTGCGCGAGGTCGACGTGGTCTGCCCGGGCTTCGCGGTGGACTGCATCGAGACCTTGGAGGAAGTGGCCCTGGGCCTGGCCGAGCACTTCAGGTCGAAGGGCGGCCAGCTGCGCTACATCCCCTGCCTCAACGACGCGCCGGAACACGCCGCGGCCCTGGCGCGGCTGGCCCGCCACGCGGCCGGCACGGTGGAATGACCCCGGCCGAGGTCGCGCTGCCGGGCAGCTGCGGCGAGCTGGCGGCGCTGCGCGTCGAACGCCCCGGCGCGCCGAAGGTAATCGCCCTGCACGGCTGGCTGGACAACGCCGCCAGCTTCCTGCCGCTGCTGCCGCACCTGCCGCCGCTGGACCTGCTGCTGCTCGACTTCCCCGGCCACGGCCGCAGCGCGCACCTGGCGCCGGGGGCCGAGTACGTGATGGTCGCCTACGTGCACGCGCTGCTGGACGCGGCCGATGCCCTCGGCTGGGAGCGCTTCGCGATCCTGGGCCATTCCATGGGCGCGGCGGTGGCGGCGATGGCCGCGGTGGCCCAGCCGCAGCGCGTGGCCCGCCTGGCCCTGGTCGAGAACCTCGGCCCGCTGGCCGAGGACGAGGACGCCGCGCCGGCGCGCCTGCAGCAGGCGGTCTCCGCCGCGCGTGCCCGCCGCGGCAGGTCGCTGCGCGTGTTCCCGGACCTGGAGCTGGCGGTACGCGCCCGCCTGCAGGCCGGCCCGATGCAGGAACACGCCGCGCGCCTGCTGGTGGAACGCGGCACCCGCGCGGTCGACGGCGGATACGTGTGGAGTAGCGACCCGCGCCTGACCTTGCCGGGCGCCAACCGCATGACCGAAGGCCAGGTGCGCGCCCTGCTGCGCGCGCTGGAATGCCCGCTGCACCTGCTGCATGCCCGCCGCGCCCAGCCGTACTTCCCGGAAGACGTGCGCGCGCAGCGCCTGGCCGAGGTGCCCGGGGCCGCGGTCACCGTGCTGGAGGGCGGCCACCACCTGCACATGGACCAGCCCGAAGCCGTGGCCGCGGTGCTGGGCCCGTTCCTGGCCGCGGGCTGATCGCGCGCCACCGTCGACAGGGCCCGGCCCGCAGGCGAGGATGCGCCAAGGCCGTCAGGGAGAAGACCGGATGGGGCTGTACCCGCTGTTTGCCGATCTGGCCGGGCGCGAGGTGCTGGTGGTCGGCGGAGGCGAAGTGGCCGCGCGCAAGATCGCCGCGCTGCTGCGCGCCGGCGCCGAGGTGCACCTGCATACCCGCAGCATCGACCACCCTGACATCCAGGCCGCGGTGGACGCCGGCCGCATCGCCTGCCTGCACGGGGAGTTCGACCCGGCCTGGCTGGACGCGGTGTGGCTGGTGGTCGCCGCCACCGACGACCACGCCTTCAACGCCGCCCTTGCCGCGGAAGCCGGGCGCCGCCGGCGCCTGGTCAACGTGGTCGACGATGCCGTCCTGTCCACCTACCAGGTGCCGGCGGTGGTGGACCGCTCGCCGCTGGTGGTCGCGATCTCCTCCGCGGGCGCGGCGCCGATGCTGGCCCGGCGCATCCGCGAGCGCCTGGAAACCCTGCTGGATCCGGCCATTGGCACGCTGGCCGGCCTGTTCGCGCGGCATCGCGAACGCATCCGCGAAGCGCTGCCGGACCTGGCCCTGCGCCGGCGCTGGTTCGAGCGCATCCTCGATGGGCGCCTGGATCCGGTGGCCGTGGACCCGCAGGCCCTGGAAGCCGCCTTCCTCGGGGAACTGGACGCGGCCGCTGCCCGCGGCGACGTGCGGGGCAGCGTGTCCGCCATCGCCGCGGTCGAGCCCGACCTGCTCACCTTGCGTGCGCTGAGGGCGCTCAACGAGGCGGACCTGATCCTGGTCGGCCCGGAGGTGCGGCCGGAAGCGCTGGAGCCGGCGCGGCGCGACGCCAGCCGGGTGGCTGCAGGGTCGGCCGACGAGGCCGCGCGCCTGGCGGTCATGCATGCCGGCGATGGAGCGCGCGTCGTCTATCTATATGCAGCGCGTGCTGGCGGCGACGGTATCGACCGCGTCGAAGCCGCTTGCGCCAATGCCGGCGTGGCTTTCCGCCGCATCCCCGGGGTGCCGGTGAAAATTCCCTGAAAATTTCCCTATTCAGGTACTTCCCAAACGCGCCGGGCACGTGCACAATGCGCGCCCTCCCGACGACACCACGGTGTTGCCGGGGGGTCCGGGAAAACGGAGTGGCTTCAACACGAAGTGCTTGCGGATTTCTGGAAGTCGCCTATACTGGGCGGCTCGCTCACCAAGGCCGCTTCGGCGGGTTGGTGAGGGGTTTGGAAAACGACCT
>Ga0182748_1000213_pt1 | contig 66972 bp, 75 predicted proteins | sample eDN3rd37CKraftOP_FD_128877 | JGI IMG/M metagenome (GOLD analysis project Ga0182748, IMG submission 128877) | Enriched Organic Plus compost microbial communities from Emeryville, California, USA - eDNA 3rd pass 37_C Kraft OP (version 2) (version 2) ... | reverse complement strand
GGAACGCACCGGTCAGTACCATGGCACCTACCATGTGCTCGGTGGCGCAATCAGCCCAATCGACGGTATCGGCCCAGAACAGCTACATATACCAGAGCTTCTGAAGCGTATCGTCGACGATAATGTACAGGAAGTAATCATCGCAACTAACGCTAGCGTAGAAGGCGAGTCAACAGCATTGTTTTTACAGCGGCATATTCGTGAAGCAGGACTTACAGTAAAACTAACGCGCCCAGCTAGAGGTCTTCCAGTTGGGGTTGATCTGGAATATGCAGATCAGATTACACTTGGCCACGCACTCGAAGGTCGAAAAGAACTCCAATAAAAGCAACCCCCGCTGCACAACTTGTACATACGGGGGTGCAAGCTAGATATAGGACGGTGGTCGTCATGAAACGGGCACAGTGATCGTGAGTCTGCCTGATTGCTCTCGAATGGTGACAGGAAGTCCCGAGACATCGTAATTCTGCTCAAACACGATGCCGCTTCCCAATTCCATCCTTACCGGCACATCCGCTGGAAGTGGAAGTTCAGAGAGCATCGACACAAACTGCTGCGATAGCACAAGCACGTAGAACCTATCCTCGTGCAACCGACCGCAAAAGCGCACTGCATGTTTGAGATAAAAGAACACCGACAGACGACCGTCCTCAGCCACAAAACGCCGTCCACACTCATCGCCCTGCATGAAGCAGCCGCATGACTCAATGGTTTTCAACCGATTCATATCGACTCCAATCACCTGGGGCTTGTTTTTCAAGCCCGCACCTAATACTACCAGATTAAGGGCGGGCTTGATCCGCCTAGCTTGCGCAGCTATACGCTGTTTCTCCACTAAATCATATTCCACTGCATTCTCAAAGCATAACCACATGTAACGGCGATGTCATTCAAGTTATTGCTGGCCATAGCTTGACTTTGGAGATGAAAGACGTTTCAAGTGACGAGCCGTCACATCCTTGATACAATGAAACATAAGTCATGTACAAATCAGCAACAAACCTTATCAACGATGCACGCAAGATCATCGTTATCCAAGCAGAGAATCCTGACGGCGATAGTGTCGGCAGTAGTGTTGCTTTGGAAGAAATTCTCAGCGACTTAGGCAAAGAAGTTGTGCTCTATTGTCCGGTAGATATTCCGAAATATCTTCGGTATATCAGAGGATGGGATCGTGTTGTGAGCGACTTTGACACCAATGCTGATATGGCTATTATCGTCGATACGGCAGCCGACGTGTTACTAAGCAAAGTTTTGGAGACACCCGGCGTACGACACTACCTTGATGCGCATCCGGTGTTAGTGATTGATCATCACACGACCGCATCCAACCTTTCCTTCGAACATACAATGCTTTCCAGCGATGCTGTCGCAACAGGAGAAGTGGTTTATCATCTTGCCGCCGAAAACAATTGGCCCATCAATAAGCAGGCGGCTGAAAACATGCTGATTGCCATCATGAGCGATACCCTAGGACTGACGACACAAAATGTCGACGCGGATACATTTAGTTTATGTGCAAAGCTTGCCGAACTAGGTGCAAGCAATGCAGCTATCGAAGAACGTCGCCGTGAGTTCATGAAAAAATCACCAGAAATCCTCGCGTACAAAGGCGAGCTCATTGGACGAATTGAGTACCTGCTCGACGGTAAGCTAGCTCTGATTCATATCCCTTGGGATGATATTCAAAAATATAGTGACCAATACAATCCGAGCATGCTCGTACTCGATGAAATGCGTCTCGTCGAGGGAGTAGAAGTTGGCGTAGCACTGAAATCGTACCCCGACGGTAAAATTACCGGTAAACTTCGCAGCAATATTCCTGTCTCTGAAACAATCGCCGGTTATTTCGGTGGCGGCGGACATGATTATGCAGCTGGATTCCGCGTGTATGACGATTATGACAAAATCGTACGTGAACTCGTCGACGCGACAGACAAAGCTTTGAAAGAGCTAGGGAACAAGGATTAACAAAATGGGGAAAGTAAGGCTATTTAATACGTTATCGCGAGAAGTTGAAGATTTTCAGCCTCTAGAAGGTAGAGAGGTGAACCTATATACTTGCGGTCTGACGGTATATAGTCAACCGCATATTGGCAACTGGGTAAGCTATATTTACTGGGACATACTAGTGCGCATGCTACGCGCCAGCGGCTATGATGTAACTCGTGTTCAAAATATTACGGATGTTGGCCATCTAACGAGCGACGAGGATGCCGGCGAAGACAAGATGTTGAAAGGAGCATTACGCGAGGGATTAACTGCATGGGAAATTGCGGATAAGTATATTAAAATCGCCGACTATGAAGCATATGAACTGCTAGGACTGGTGCGCCCCGACCATATGCCACGTGCGACTGATTATATTCCTCAGCAGATCGAGTTCGTAAAACAACTCGAAGAAAAAGGATATACCTATACAATTAAAGATGGCGTTTATTTTGATACCAGCAAACTGGATAACTATGGCGAACTGGCAAGACTGGATATCGAAGGGCTGCAATTCGGCGCGAGAGTAACGGACACAGGCAAAAAGAATCCAACCGATTTCGCTGTTTGGAAATTCAGCAATCCGAACGAAAAACGAGATATGGAGTGGGATAGCCCGTGGGGCAAAGGATTTCCCGGCTGGCACTTAGAGTGTAGTGTGCTTGCTCGGGAATTGCTAGGTGATCAAATTGATATTCATACAGGCGGCATCGACCATATTCCAGTTCATCACACCAATGAAATCGCTCAGACTGAAGCGGTTACCGGTAAACGCTTTAGTAAGGTATGGTTGCACGCAAACCACATCAAAGTCGATGGCGCAAAAATGAGCAAGTCTCTCGGTAATATTTACACACTGCAGGATATTCTCGACAAAGGTTTCGATCTCGATGCGTTTAAACTACTTGTATTAAGCAAACATTATCGAACGGAAGGTAACTTTACTTGGGATATTCTGGAAGCTGCTCAAAACCGTTTGAATAATTGGCGTGCAACTGCAGATAGACGCTGGCAGGGAGCGGGCGATGGCGCAATAAGCAGTGGCTTGCTAAACTATTTACAAGAAGACTTAGATACACCTAGTGCTATTGCGCGGATCGATAAACTTCTTGGCGCCGATAATCCAAACGGATTAAACAAACTGCTTGATGAAATTCAGATTCTCTTGGGTATCGATCTGCGTCGCGACGATATCACCGAAGAACAAAAGACTATCATACACGAACGAGAAGTTGCTCGCGCCGCAAAGAATTGGGCAAAGTCTGATGCGCTGCGTGACCGTTTAGCAGAGCAAGGCATCCTTCTTCGCGACACGCCATCTGGAACCATCTGGGAACGACGTTAGTTGGGAATCTGCGAGCTATCTGGTTTGTTGTCATTCTTTTGTTTTTATGTTTAAATAATATCTGTTCGTATTCATTTCACCACAAGAAGGGAATATCTCATTTATGGCGAACTGTAGGTGGAAGCGAAGGAACAGTTACACGATGAACTATGGTCACGGACGGGCCGCCCTTGGCAAACCGGCGTCACGGACCAAATCGCAAGCCTCGCGCGAAGCAGCTCATGCTGGCGAAACACTAAAGAAAATAACATCTCAAAGTCAGGCCGTAAGAGCTTACGCCGAACAAACCGTGCAGGACGCCGTTCTCATGGAACCGCTGATTCGAATGATCGTGGCCGCACGACGCGAACGCCGGTTCACGTAGGTAGCACCTTGTTCGAATACGCACCCCCTGTCGGAAAAATTATCTGACAGGGGTTTTGTTTTTACATAACGATCAGGATTCTTCCTGTATTTTTTTAACTAGTTTATGTATGGGATTAGAGCTTTCACGACGATGTTTTTTAGCATGTACGACATAATCCTCGAGCAAAACTTTGATACTGCCGGCAATCGGAATCGAGATGATACCTCCTGCTATACCGAACAAATAAACACCAATCGTTACTGATATTAGGATAGCGAGCGCCGACAACTCTACCGTTCGCGATTGAATAGTGGGTGAAATAAAATTGTTCTCGATTTGTTGATAAACGATAAAGTAAATCGCGAATGAAATTGCAGCTCCAATATCGTTAAATGCAAGCAGAAGGCTTATAAGAACACCAGCGATGGTTGCACCAAACATTGGAATCAGCCCAAGAATTGCCACGATTGCTGCTGTCGGTAGTGCAAGGGTGTGCGGGACGGTAAAGATCCAGCTGAGTATGAACACCGTAAAACCAGCGAAAAATCCGGCAAGAGCCGCTACTGCCAACTGTCCGGTCACAAAACCCGTTACAACATTATGCATTTTCGTCACCAACTCGCGGTGATGCTTCATTTTGTCGTCATCGTTATACAGCCCCCATACGATTTCCTGCCAACGTGGAGCTTCGATCAGCATGAGAAAAGTGAGAACTAATACCAAAAACGTTGCAACCAAAAATCCAAACAAAGAGCCGACACCGACAATGAGATTCGCACCAACGTTTTGCGCCCAATCCGACGCCCAGTCAGTTGCATTCGCTCTTAGCGTATTGAATGCCTGGTTTAATTCATCTTCATAACCGTATTGCGCGGCTAGATGCGTAAGTCCGTGCCATTGGCTCTGTGCCTGATCGACAAATGATGGAATAGAGGCGACGACTTTCGCTGATTGATCTATGATTGGCGGCACTACGAGAAATGTAAATGCTCCAAGGAAGAGCACAACGAGAATATACGCTATAGTCGTTCCAGCTACACGGCTTTTGCCTGGCATAATGCTCGCAAGCCTGCCGACTGGTCCATTCAAAATCAATGCAAGAAAGAAAGCAATACCGATAATAATCAGTGCTTGTTTCGCGCTCGTAATGATCGAAAAGGCGGCAAGAAATGCAACAACAACCAGCCAAAAGCGGACAAAGGTCTTCGTCTCTATTTCTATCTTCACCTTCATTGTTTTTAGTATAGCCGAATAAGTTACCCTTGACTAGCGTACCTTGAGCAGCTTTGCCCGCGACTCAGCGCCCCATCCAAAACCGAACGCATACAATGCGACGGCGGACGCGAGATATGCAGTCAATAGAATACATTGCGACAAAACAGGCGAACTGATCATCAGAACAAAACCGGCCGCTGTACCTAAGCTTGCCAACAAAGTCCCGATCGTTGCCATCGCAATAGATCGGCGTACACCCAACAGTGCCAGTGTTGTTGCGGAGGTCATAAGCAACAATGACACCGTCATACAAGTAATATGGACCCCCAAAATTAATGTATGCATGCATTTATGATAACAAAAGCGCCTATGCTTGACCAGTCTCATTATGACTGGGATACTAACATCACTCGTTCCGACAGAGAGGACCTGCCATGACACCAACCGTCAAGCGCCCTAAGCTGCGCTTCGTCAAACGACCGAGCATCGTGTACATGCAGATGGCGGACCGGGAGGTTACCATCCGCAGCCGGGTACGTGATATCGGCGGACACATCGCCATAACGGCACGCAGTACGGCATGGCTCAAGCAGCCCGACGAGTCTTTCTCAATCGTCGTGGATGTTCCCGGATCACCGTCAGACATCCCACGAATCAGTCGTCAGCTCAGAAGGGCCTGCCGAGATGGGTTGGCAGAATTCGTCGACGGCTTCATCTACGAAGACGAGGGCCGCCTGCGGGGCAGGATCACTTTCAAAGTCAAGAAGCGATAGCCTGCGCATGCCGTATCGAGCCAATCAAAAGAGCTCTGCGGCAAAGCCGCGGGCTCTTTTATTGTGCCTACGCTTGCTTTTTTCCGAATAACCGGGATACTGGTATCTTGTCCGAGTCCCCGAGAGAAATGAGGTACGGACATGGCGATTACCATCACGAGTACGGTGGGTATGGTGAGTTTCGGCGCTGATGAACTGGGAAATCCCGTCGTGGAAGATCTTCGGTTCTACCAGGTCGATACCACCGAAGCCGATCGCGACAACGATCACATCATCCTGGTACTGGACCAAGATCCGGAGACCGGCCAGGACATTACGTTGAGGTTCGTGCTCGACGACCACCCAATCCACCGTCTGTGCCTCCGGCTCGACTTCGACAACAGCGACCAGCGAATCGTTGATGGACTCCGGAAGACGATCAGCGAGCTCGTCGTTGGTGCCGACGTCAGCGATATCACTGCCTACTACGGGCTGAACGAAGGGCCTGCTGACAATATACTGTCCATCATGACTCCAGCCGTACTCATCGTATGCGCAGGAGACATGGGATTCGCCGTATCCCTTGAATCGAGTATGCACCAGCGGCTCGAGGCAGGTTCTCTCAACAAATAGCCCGTCGACGCATCAACCGGTCAATCACCTTGCTGGGGCCTGCGTCAGCGGGCTTCAGTTTTTTCGAAGTGGATTCCGCGTCAAAATCAACAAGTATCTATATCTCATTCCCGCTGGGAATCTGATAATCTTTTCTGGGTCGCAACTTACGGCCATTGGAATACCCGCTGAATCCTAAGCATGCCAGTGCCTCGCTTTGCACGGGGCTTTCACTTACCTTGATAGTATTTTTTCAGGAATGAATCTTTGAACCTATAGAATGTCCCGTCAGTAATCGACGCGCGAATATTATCGACAAGTCGAACTATAAAACGCTCATTGTGAATGGTCGCCAGTGTTTTAGCCAATATCTCACCGGCATCGAATAAATGATGCAAGTAGGCGGAAGTGTAGTTCTGACATGTATAACAATCGCACTCGGCATCAAATGGAGTAAAGTCTTCAGCAAATTGCGCGCGAGTAATATTAACACGACCATACCTGGTATAAAGCGCGCCGTTTCGCGCGACGCGAGCAGGAGAGACGCAATCGAACGTATCGGCACCGTTTTCGATACAAGCGAATATATCATCAGGTTCACTGATACCGAGCATGTGGCGCGGCTTGCCTTCTGGCAATTCTTCGACCATCCAGCGAACGATATCGCCTATAATTTCTTTTCGTAAAGCACCACCCAGACCAAAACCATCGAAATCCATCACGCCCAAAAACTTCGCGCTTTTCCGACGCAAGTCTTCGTAATCAGCACCTTGGATTACACCAAAAAGTGCTTGCGGCGGTCGGTGGGTGCGCTCAGCATTCAAGCGTTTATGCTCCGCAAGACTGCGCTCTGCCCAAGGGTGCGTGCGTCGATCCAATGATTCGACTTGATAGTTGTAGTCGTGATGCAGCGTCGTCAACTCATCGAAAGCAAATGTAATATCCGCACCGATGCCATGCTGAATCTGCATGGAAAGCTCGGGAGTAAATTTGTGCAAACTGCCGTCAAGATGCGATTTAAACGTCACGCCATCATCATCAATCCAAGCAAGTTTGTCTTTTTTTCGCATCACGTTCTCGGAACGATCGCCAGACATGTCGACGACTTTCTTGAAACCAAAACCAAGACTCATCACTTGAAAGCCGCCACTGTCGCTAAACGTTGGCTTGTTCCAACGCATAAACTCATGAACACCGCCAGCCTGATCGATCGTGTTATGCCCTGGGCGCAAATATAAATGGTATGCGTTTACCAATAATGTCTGCGCACCGGTGCTTTCTAACTGTTCGGGTGTCAGCGCCTTGAGAGCAGCTTGCGTTGCAACCGGCACGAACGCTGGCGTCTGAATTGTCCCATGTGGCGTCGTAATGGTTCCGGTCCTTGCAAGCGTACCATTCAGACGATGATGGATTTCAAATTCCAAAGCTTTTGTCATCCGTTTCATCATATCATGTATCTATACATTATTGTTGTTTTTGTGTCATTTTTATTACATTTATTGCAAAGGTTTTTGCATGCGGTTGTAAAAAGCACAAGAATTACCGTATTGACCGCTCATCAAATACGAGGGTTATACTACTTACTAGTCGTGCGAGTACTGGTGGGAGTTCTCATCTTTTTACCCGCAGACGTAAGTAAAAACATCTGCGTCGACATACACACCGCCCCTTTCAGCAAGGGCAGGCGTCCCTGCCGACGTCTTATTCCGCTACAACAGCGCTAACGTGAGTCATGCGGTAGATTCACCAGCTAGAGTAGTTCCCCACATATAAATCCGCGTTCTTCATCAAAAAATCCTAAGGGGGAATAGGGATATGACAAAAACTTATAACAAACCGGTAACAATTCTCAGTATTGGATTCGGACGCAACTTGCGTGCCATCCCGCGCCGGATCGAATGGAATGGACGCACGATCGACTTTGTCGACAGCGGCATTCTGACCACTGTCCGACGAGGCAGCAGCCTAGCTCAGATTCTGTCACTGAGTGACGGTGTGCATACGTTCCGTCTGCGCAGCGACAACCGAGGCGGCAGCTGGACTTTACTGAGTATTTCATAAACCGATAAAAAACCGTTTGTATCCAACATAAGCATATTGTAGAATGGATACATGACGGAGCGTTCCGAACCCCCAACGTCACATGAAGACGGGGGTTCTTCGCGTTTTGAACTGGAAAAAGAGCTTCAAGCAATAGAGCGGGGAAATATGGAATTTTTACCCGAGACCAAAATACAAAAAGCATACAAACAGGCTACGCTTTATCAAGAAATTCTCGATAACTTTGAAGGCTCAGCCAAAGAATTAGCAGCAAAAGGAAAAGAACTGGCCAACAAATTAAACGAGATCTGTGACCATGTTGGCCAAGATATTATTGTTAACGGGCTAGTCACTAGAGTTGGCATTGATTTGAGGAGCATGTCATCCAACAAAGCAAATCTAAAACCTGAAAAGAATTGGGATGCCAAGAATGTTCGCGCCAAATCTCTTGGCTATGCAGCACTAACAGCAACCAACCCCCAAACCAAAAAACCCACAGCCCGACTGTACCATGTTGCTAAAACCGAACCCCTGGAAGTTATTGCCAACGACGCATATGGCAACATTTATCAACAATTCAGATTACATTTAGATCCGCGCCACATCGGTAATGCAGAACTTGTCAATGAAGTTTTTCCACCTAACGATGAGTGGTTACGCGATGAAGAAAAGGGGCTTGGCAATAATTTCATGACCGAACTCGATGAGATACTCAACAAGGAAAGTACTTTACGCGAAAAACTGCGTGATATCAGCAAAATTGATTTTGCAAGCCAAGAACGTCTGAGAAGTAAAGCATACACCGACCTCAAGGATGAATTGGCATATTATATATCCGAAAAGCTCAATATTCAAAAGGGGTCTCTATATTTCATTTCAGGAGCTAAAAAAGTCTACTACATGCACGAGGACATACCTCATGATATCGCCATGGCAAAAGGACGATACCCAAACAAAGTGCAAAGGTTCAACTTTGTTCCACATACGACTATCCCTGCTATCGAGTCAATTACTATTATGGCCGACGGTACGGAGTATGAATTTTTATATCCATTGACGGGCAAGTTGTCGATTACAAAAATGCCAATCCCCGGTTTTACTGACAATCACGAATCGTAAGTATTTTCTAACAAATACCCAATTATTGACTTTTTACACATTTATGGTAATATAGGAAAAAATAATTGCGCCGTCGCCATGGACAAAATCGTATCATATAATCTCGCCAGCCTGCCTCCACGAGAAGCCTGGAAAGAACCGGATAAATGGCTCGGTTACATTCACCCGGAAGATAGAATTCCACTCCCAACAGACGACCGCGGACTCATTCAAATCGACAATGCCTTCGATCGAGTAATGGATCTGTTTAAACCTCGCTATAAATGGGAATTTAATCCTGACGATTTTCGCACAGTACCAGATCTACACCATTATTATTACTATGCTCGAGAATGGCGACTCTGGTCTGAACGATTAAGTCAATCAGATAATCCTTTTGAGCGCGAGCACGCAAAAACCGTATTGGAATTTCGCGAAAATCCAACAAATGTTGGACTCATGTTGCGTGGTATTCACAATGCTTTGCATCACACGACTCAAAAACCTGAACTTCCAGAACTTGAGTATATTGCTGAATACATGAGAAATTACAAACTTGCCGAATTAGCCTTTACAAAATTGATAATAGCTGCGCAGGGAGTTAAGGAGTCGACCGATTTGCTTGCCACCAGAGAGCGTAATATACGTACAAAACCAGAACTCATTCAAAAAAATGGTGGAACAGATATTTTTGGTCAGCAAATACTCGAAGATAAGCTTAACCGTCGTCAAGCATACCTCAAACAATCCTTAAAAGAATTTTTGGGTGTACACAACAATGGCATTATCTTGCCAGACGGAGTCGAAGTTCGAATTGACGATACGACGCCGCTTGAGACGATAATCGAACTCGGCAAAAAGGCAAGAAATTTTACATACCGAGATTACCAACCAGCTGTTTAGTCGACAGACAGAGATAATTTGAAAACTTGATTCATATATGTTAAAAATTGCAAAAAAATCTAATTACAGCTATAGTTAAGTTATGAGAACCACCATGTCGGAAGCAATCGGTAATGTGGAGAGCGCCACAGCTATAATCGGCAATAAATGGACGCCGCATTTGCTCCGATATTTCTTGAATGAAAAGACGGTGAGATTCTGCCAGTTACAGGAACTCGTTGGTGGTATTAATCCTCGCACTCTATGCGCTCGCCTTAACCAACTAGAAAAAGAAGGGATTATCGAGAAAAAAACCATTGACGGCAGCAACCGCTGCACTTATCAGCTAACTCCTAAAGGGCAAGAGTTGATGCCAATTCTCCGGTCCATGCAGGAATGGAGTAAAAAATATCCGGCCAATAAATAGCCGGTTTTATATTTAACTATTCCTTAAGCTTTTATTAAGGAACGGAGACTATAATATAAGCATGCGAATACTAGTAGTTGAAGATGAACACAAGATTGCGCGTGCAATCGGAAGAGCGCTAGAGCAAGAAAGCTATGCTGTTGACATTGCCTATGACGGTGATGAGGGATACGCTATGGCAACAACCGAACCGTATGATTTGGCAATTATCGACCGTATGATTCCCGGTGAGTATGATGGCCTCGGTATTATTAAAGAGATGCGAGAACAAAAAATTCACACTCCCGTACTAATACTAACGGCACTTGATACTACATACGAAAAAACCAAGGGGCTTGATAGCGGCGCCGATGACTACATGGTAAAACCGTTTGCCATCTCAGAACTTTTGGCTCGTGTGCGCGCATTGCTTAGGCGTCCTCAGCAGCAGCTCGGTACCGTTTTGACGGCGGGAGACTTGGAATTAAATACGACGACATATACCGTCACACGCGCAGGCAAAGAAATCGATCTTACAAGCAAAGAATTTGCCTTACTAGAATACTTATTGCGCAACCAAAACCGTCCTTCTAGTAAAGAAGCGATTGTTGCGCATGTATGGGATTACGACGCAGATATCCTCCTTAATACAGTCGAGGTGTATATCAAATATCTCCGCGCAAAGATCGACGATCCTTTTGATAAACCTCTTATTAAAACAATTCGTGGTTTTGGATATAAAATCCAAGCTTAAACTCAGCTATCGTTGGGATAATTAGGGCTGTCACTTAACTTTTCATCTATGTTTCATACTGCAATTTACAGATTGACGGCCTCGTTCCTCGCTATTTTGATGGCGGTAAGCTTAGTATTTAGCATAGCGATTTTCTACATAATCACGACCGAAACGAATGACAGATTATATAGATTGCAGACAGAACTCGAAGGACGAGGACTAGGCAGCTTCATCTCATCTGACCCGTTACTATCGTCTACATTTCAGCAAGACCAGCAATTAGCCGTCGTGCAAAACACTATCATTTCGCTTATCGCAGTCAATATAATCGTATTCTTTGTCGGCGGCGCAATATGTTATTTGCTGTCGCGCAGTCTTGTTGGACGCATCGAACGAGCTCATGACGCGCAATCACGTTTTACGACTGATGCGAGCCATGAATTCAAGACACCACTCACGACAATGAAAAGTGAACTGGAAGTCGCATTACGAGACAAGAATCTATCAAAGGCTGAAATGCGGGAATTGCTCAATAGTAACCTAGAAGAAGTTAATCGACTATCGAAGCTTGTGCAAACTCTATTACTACTTTCGCGACTTGATTATGCAAATCTAACAATGCGCCCTGTCGACCTAGCAGCGCTACTAGCCGAAGCAATCAACTTGTCCGCTTCAAAAGGCATTGACTCGGAGTCCTTCGATATTACATTGCCGTCATACCCCATCATGGTCGAGGGAAACGAATCTAGCCTTCGAGAACTCTTCATGATTCTCATTGACAATGCCTTGAAATATAGATACCCAGATACAAAAGTGAAGCTTAGATTAGGCATACAAAACAAGAGAGCGGTCTTTAAGATATCAAACAGTGGGCCAGGCATAAAACCGGAAAAGTTGCCATACATTTTCGATCGCTTTTTCCGAGCCGACGAGTCGCGTTCTGCCGGACGCGGCGGCACTGGCCTTGGACTAGCTTTAGCAAAAGAGATCGTCAAACTCCACAGCGGCGAAATTAGCGCCGTTAGCCATGTCAATAAAAACACACGTTTCACTGTTATCCTCCCAATGAAAAGATAGTAAATATATAAAATTGACGAATAATCAACTATTTTTCAATTTGTTTTAAGCTTGATCTGTCATCATAAGGACATGGTCGATTCAAAAATCGACTGACATAATGTAAAGGGAGGAGACCTCGAAAATGAACACTATGACCTTGTCCTCTAAGACCGTTTATCTCAGCAAACGAGGCAGGAAAGACTTCAAAAAAGCTATTGGTCGATTAGAGCAAGAGCGCCGCAAAATCATCGCAAGTCTACACGAACAGGACAAGATTAATAACCATGAAGAACGATATGAAAAGATTGAACGCCTAGCAAGGTTAGACGCAATCGAAGCTGAATTGGAAGAGAAGCGAGAAATATTACGAATCGCAAAACCTTTCCCTCAAGACAAATCAGCGATACGTACAGTTTCAATGGGTTCAGAAGTTGAGCTGATTAACAATGGCGGAGACCGTTTCGTTTACACTCTCGTTGATAGTATCGAAGCAGACCCTAGCCGTGGTCGCGTCAGCGTGCAAAGTCCTCTCGGAAAAACACTTGTTGGCAAAAAGCCATTTGATACCATCGAATGGCCAGGCTCTGGAAATCGACGAATGCAGCTTGTACGAATTTCGTAGATAACCAGCCTTGATCAAAAACTGAACCAATGAATGATCCGCGCTCTAAAAAGCGCGGATCATTTGTGTCATCATAGCTTGCAATATGCGTAATTTCAGTGAGTTCTATCTGTTACAATAGTACTAATGCTTTATTACAACAAATCTGTTAGTGCCACGATCAGAGAACTGGACTCTAGTGAAAATGGCTTATCGGTCGAAATGGCGGAAGAGCGATTACGCATTTATGGTCGTAATCTTATCACCGTCAAGGGTGAGCCATTTTGGCGCAAGGTTATCGAACCGTTTGCGAATGTCTTCATGCCAGTGCTGTTTATCGCAGCAATCGTCAGTTTTTTCCAGCATGAATTACTTGATGCGATTATCATCATTGTCATCATTGCGATTAGCGCTTCGATCTATTATGCCCAGAGGTATTCGACCGAACGCATCATGCGGTCACTATCGAAGCATCAAGCCCAAACCGTTGAGGTACTGCGTGACGGCACGCCTACCAAAATTGATTCTGAATTACTCGTTCCTGGCGATGTTATGATACTTGGAGAAGGCGAAAAGGTTCCTGCTGATGCGAGGCTTATAGCTGCCGATAACGTCCGCGCGGATGAGTCTATGTTGACCGGAGAGTCGCAACCTATCAGCAAACAAACCGATACTCTTCGTGGTCAAAAAGAAACATATGAATGCACTAATTTATTATTTCAAGGTTCATTTATTGTTGCCGGCACAGCCCGCGCTATCGTTACTAGTACGGGAAACACGACCCAGTTCGGACAATTAGCCGCCCTAGCTACCAGACCATCTGATATAAGTCCGATTCAAAAGAAGATAGACAAACTCATCACGCAAATTGTGGTCGTTATCGCAGGAATTGCACTGACGGCTTTTGGACTTGCACTGCTGCGCGGTATGGAATGGGTTGAGGCGCTTCGTTTTGTTATTGCCCTGTCGGTCAGCGCAGTCCCAGAAGGTTTGCCAATCGCAATAGCCGTCATTCTAGTGCTCGGCATACGTCGTATGGCCGCACGCAAGGCATTGGTTCGAACCATGCGATCAATTGAAACAATCGGGGCAATTACAACAATCGCAACCGATAAAACTGGTACATTAACAAAGAATAAACTAACGGTGGGTAAGGTTTGGCAACTACCGTTCTCGCATCATAAAATCAATGATTATATTCAAAAATCAATCAATAGTGTCAACGGTAAAGCGCATGATCCACTAGATACATCGCTCATTGATTACATTGCTACACAAAAGATTCCGAAGCTAAAACACGACATTATTGAATCCTTGCCGTTCGACCAGTCTGTCAGCATGAGCGGCAACATATGGAACCAAGGCGCTCATATGGTACTCGCCGTCAAAGGAGCGCCTGAACATATACTACAGCGCAGCGACCTAACATCAATCGAATACGAAAAAGCTCAACACGCACTACATGAATTAACAGGAGACGGATATCGAGTCATCGCACTTGCAACTACAACGCTAAAAAAACGCATAGAAAAATTTAGCGATTTACCGAAGGGCACGAAATTCGATTTTGTCGGCTTTATTGCTGTTTCCGATGTACTGCGACCTGAAGCGCGACGAGCAATCAGCGCCGCATTAAGTGCCGGCGTCACTGTACGTATGATTACAGGAGATCATGTAGAGACAGCGTACCATATTGCCCGTGAGCTCGGCATGGTGAAATCCCGTGATCAGGTTTTTGATGCACGCCATATGAGCGTTATGAGCGACGATGAACTCGATAAAACTATCCGCGATGTGCGCGTGTTTGCTCGCGTAATTCCAGAACACAAATATCGTATCCTCGAACTGCTAAAAAGACACCATATAACCGCCATGACAGGAGATGGGGTGAATGACGTACCCGCACTTACTGACGCACATGTTGGTTTGGCAATGGGCAGCGGCAGCCATATTGCAAAAGACGCAGGAGACATTATACTACTCGACGACAATTTCAAATCAGTTATTGAAGCTGTTCGTGAAGGCAGAATTATTATCAGCAACATCCGGCGCATGCTTTTTTATCTACTTTCGACGAGTTCCGGTGAAGTGCTGACGATGATTGGCTCGCTTGCCGTTGGACTTCCTCTGCCACTAGTACCCGTACAAATTCTGTGGGTCAATCTCGTAACCGATTCGGTAATGGTCATTCCGCTCGGTCTCGAGCCCGGAGAGAAGAACATCATGAAACAACGACCAAAACGACCAAACTCGCCAATCCTCAATAAGTTCATTATCACACGTATGGTCATGGTCGCATTCAGTATGGCGGCCACTGTACTCGTCATGTTTGACCTGTATGTCGAAACCCATGGCGAAAGCTATGCCCGCACTATTGCTTTTAGCACACTGGTTATTATGCAATGGGCCAATGCTTTCAATGCTCGTAGCGATTATCAATCACTTATCACACGATTGCGCACATGGAACGGACCATTCTATGCCGGACTTGGTATTGCCATCATCTTACAAATCCTTGCACTGGTCGGGCCGCTTGCTGAAATTCTCCACGTCACGCCAGTCGCAATACACGATTTACTTTTGACTGGTATTATTGCGTTTATCATACCGATCGCATTAGTTGAAATCCATAAATACATTGGTCGCCAATTGTACAAAAAATCAAAGATTCACCATATTGTCGACTAAACGCTATTGATTGTCGCCTCCAGATCGATAGATTATAGTATTAGTCATGATAGAAATTCCACATAGTGGTGACAACGGGACGAATGACGAGAATACTATTTTCGCACGCCTCGAATCAGAACAATACGGACCGCTCGACGAGAAAGAAAAACTTCTGCGAGACATACGCAACGCACTCTCCGTGCAAATTGACGAAATGTCCCAAGGCAGAGGAGGCGAGTCGTTTGACGAAGCATCCGAAACACTATCGATGCTCATGAATGACCTCAGTACACGATTCGAGGAACTGAGTGAGTTCGCATTTCACCATCTCGACTACGAAGAGTTCATTACATATTGGACCAATATCTATCTCTATGATGAAAAAAAGCGATACGAACATTTGGAGACGATTTTTGAAACAGACATGGACGATCTCGGATTAGAGCTTTCCGATCCAAAAACTGTCAAAAAACTCGCCTATACGTACGCGAATGCAAAGCTAGCCCTGGAAGAACAAGGCATCGACGAACAGGTGGAATACAATCGCTTTACACCTATCCCGCAAATCGTCATGGATCTTGAGATTAACAACAAAAACATCATCGACGGCGTCATTCATCAGTACAGGCATTCGATCATTGATGGTGTAAATGCCGTCGGCGACAAATTCCCTCCGAATGAATGCGACCGAAAGCGAATAGAAGAAAGTAACAAGGAACAGGCGGAACAATACAAAAAAATCAGACGCAAAGAACTCGCGGCGAATTTTCTGTTCCACGTAGCGTCAAGTGCGATTGGTACCGGAATAGCAATCGGTACTGCCAAATTCCTCGGCAAGCGTCTCAAATAAATGCTTATCGTTGCTGTAATCCATTGATTGTGGTTCAATATCGCCATGGAATTCGGACGTAGCGGAGAGGAAAATTCACACTTCAACCATGAATCCATGGTTGACGAATTCGATCGCTTAAACGAAGAGGCTTTTGCTATTGCCCATGCTATTCTGAACAGTTCCGACTCAACGACCGTACACGATCTGGAGGCCGAATACGAAGAAAAACTGGGTGAAATCGTCGGTCAGTTTGAAGACATCACCATAGCTATGCTGATGCGCGGAGACATACTCGGATGGATTTCTTTCGTAAGAAGCAACGAGGTGCTTCGCTACAGCAACATGAAAAAGCTTGGCTATGACAAAGAACCGTATATGACGGACGAGGAAGAATTGCGCGAACAAGCCGAACGCTTCATCGAAGCAATACCGGAACGCGCAGTACGCGCCGCCACGGACAGCGAAAGTATTATCCGCTTCGAGCACCTTGATATCAACGAGTCGAATGACACGTATGGCGACCTGGCTATCTACCGTAATGCAGGCAATCTGATCGATGATATGTATCGCCTCATTGAAAAAGTAGAGGATAACGACGCTGTCGATCAAGCTGAATCATTCCTGCGATCAATACACATCAATCCTGTCGACACCATGGACGACAAAACCGTACGCGAAAAATTCCAACGCCTCACGCAACCAAAACTTGATACGGACAAACTCTTCCGATCATCTTATGCCATGCTAGTCAGGGAGAAGCGCGAACCAATGGGACCGATCGCTGAAAGACTCATGGCACTCGACAATGCTCGCCAGGATTTCATAAATGCACGTCATGCCATGGTGTATGAAATCCGATCCAACAAAAAACGGTCGACACGTAAACTGATCGACAAACTTGAAAAAATGAGCCAAGCGCTCGAGAGTATGCTCGATGCGATCGCTGCGCATAATCGGCCCGAGGAAGCGGTAACAATGATCATGAATGTTCTGCGCGAGCATGATAGCAAGCTGCGCGCAAGCTTAGGTATCGCAGCGCGAAAACCACAGAAAGAATGGATGGAGAAAATATCCGAAGATCTGCTCAGAGATTACGCTATTTCATATGCCGACCCCAGAGGATTGACACTTGCACTCAGCGACGCTGATACTCGTCAGGTTATGTTTATGGATCGCATTCAAGTTATACACAGCATCAACGACAAAATTTACCAAGAGCTTTCCAAAAGCCTGGAACACATACCGAAGGACTACTATCAAGCCCAAGAAGAACAAAATAACAAACGCAACTCCCGAAAAGCTATGTTAGGCAAAGCGGCAACTGCAGTGGTTATTGCAGGGGGTGTTTTTGCTAAGCTTCGTAAGTTTCGCTCTTAAAGACCCTTGGCAAATAATCTCAGATAGGTGTATAATCGCAGACATTATTAAAAAGGAGGCGTTTTATGGGAGAACGAGCAGAATCATCTTGCGGTGGGAGTTGCGGTATCGACACGATGATTACCACGGTCGAAAATCTCGTCAAAGGATACAAAGCTGCGGCAGAAAACGAGACGGACTCTCCATCTAAGCTCTCTCCCGAAGCCAAACTGATCGAAGCACGGGCGAAATTATTCCGTCACATCTACAATAATATGCCGAAAGAAGGTTGCCCCGGCGACCAACTAACACGCGACGGTGAGTTGCATTGTCCAAAACGAAGTGTATGGAATTCTATTATCGAAATCATTCAGGCTAACGGCCATTTTATCTCACCCGAAGGCAAAGAATTTGTGTCACAAGAAGTTTTAGATGACCTATTGATCGATAGCGGCAAACGAGCCACTCGCCAGCAGAAATTGCAAACGATTGGAGCGCTAGAGGCAAATCAAGAGATAAATAATGAATATCGGGACAGGATAAGATCTGTTGAAGCGCAATCGTCAAGCTATGCGCGTACACAGCAATCGTTTTTCCCATCTGCAATCAACCCACAGACACCCCCAAGCGGAGGCACCGGCCAATATCTATAAACCCCGGCACTGATCAACAAAAACACCTTTTAAAGCCGTGTGTCATGTTTTGACATGACACACGGCTAGATCTTGCTTATGTTGCCTATGGAAAAGTATCGGTCCTCCCAACAAGATAGTTGCGACGCTGTTGCCGCTTGTGCCACCACCGCCAAATGCGCCAGAATACAATGGTTGCCAAAAGGGATGTCACAAAGCCGATGCCGGCTACTGCACCGACAGGTATCGCTAGACGCAAAATAGCACCAACAATAAACGGAATCAGTAGCTGCCACGGCCATTCATCACCGGACAATTTCGCAATAATACCGATAGCAACCACGACTACCAGGTAGGCAAATAACCAAAGCCATGGCTCCATAGTATCTCCAATCTCTCAAGACCTTTGACACGCAAACAAATGTTGCCGTCATTGCACCCATATCATCACAAGATATGAAATAAAGCAATATGGATCTATTGATTTTATTGATGTTTTATGTTTAAATTTGCGCATGAACAAATCGTTCGATGATGCCTCGAGTTATCAGCGACAAGTTATCAGGGAATACGAATCGGAGTGGCAAGATCACGAACTGCCAAATCTCATCGAATCATTCGACAAAAGCTGGAGACTTGTCATTGAAGGTACTCGCATGCTATCGAACCAGATAAACCCAGATGAAATCAAGGAACTGGCACAAGAGACTGCCGGAAACCTAGTTGAAACCGTCACTCTCTATGATCAAATAGCTGCAATTATGCTCAAAAACGCAACGCCCGACGACATTGTTGATTGGGCGATTTTTATAAAAAGACATGAGACTGCTTACTATGAAGCACTGCGCCACATCTGCGATCAAGTTGAAGTAACTCCAGAAGATGACGCGGTTCTACTGTCGATGGCACAAGCTTATGTCGATATTCATAACTGCGAAGGCGACAGTTCTTTTTTGACGCTCACATATCATCATAAGTACGCTCACGCGATTCGCGATATCCTCGGTTACAGCATCTCGGGCGAGGAGGCAGTGCAGGCATTTGTCGATGCAACGGGGCTCGACTTTGAATCAAGCAATGATTATGACGATGAATCCGACGAATCGCTAGATGATGCATATATTGCTTTTCCGGATCAAGCTGACGGTATCAGCGAAGAAGAAATCTTCATTGAAAAAACAAGGAATCGCATTTCGGCCGAAAATAACTGGAACAGATGGGTGGGAGAGGAACTTAAAAAAATTGATACTGGTCCGATTGATACATTGCAATTTGCCATCGAACATTACGATTCAGTTCATGCAAAAATGATCAACAATATAACTCTGCACGTCGGTCAAGAGTACAACATTAGTTTGCGTACACTCAAACATACGATTGACGAAATGATAGAAAGCCTTACTTTTCTGATAGATACAATCAAAGTTGATAAAGATATTACTGATACTACAGTTGTGGTCGAAAAAATTTTAGAGGATAGCGATCTTCAGCTCAGTGAATCACTCGTAATGATCAGCGCTACCTATACACCTGAAAGGCTGGATGTGCTGAAACGACGAATTATTATAGAAGCATTGCTAAACACCGATAATAGCGAACCCCATATATCTCCGTTCGGTCTCACACTGGATGAAGCAAAAAATCTACTCAAAAAGCACATACTTACAAACGTTTTTGCAGCCAAAAACGACAGCTAACCAATTTCGCTATTGGTTATTTTTCTGTTACAGCATACAATGAAAGCGATAATAAAAGGATGTCATATGCAAAAGAAACTACTCATAATAATCGTCGCAATCATGACACTAGTAGCTGTCGGAATGGTTACCTACATGCTCTACTCGCAACCGGCCAGTGCTCCGAAAGTAACGAATAGAAGTATTGCTGACTGCTCAGAAACGACGCGCAGTTGGAGAACATCTCCTCAAATTGACAATGAGACAATGTCTCGCGGAGAAATCGTAGACATTAGATATGGACAACATGACTGTTTTGATCGTATCGTTTTCGAAATCAACAGCGGCGACTTAGTTGGCTATCGTGCAGAATACGTGTCTGCTGTTATCGGAGGGGGCTCAGGCGAACCCGTTGAGGTTGCGGGCAATAGCTTGATCCAACTAACAATCAATGCCCCTGCAACCTCAGATCCGCATCCGACAGATTTTGGCCCAACACAAGACTGGAATGCGCTTCATCAGATCAAAAGAGTCAGTTCTTTTGAAGGAGTTACTACGTATGGCATAGGCGTCAATAAAGAGACACCTTTCCGTATCTTCCATCTGCCGGGCAAAGATGGAGAAAGGATGCGTGTCGTTCTCGATCTTGCGCACTAATCGATATATAAAACACGACCACTAATATAATCAGCGGTCGTGTTTTTGTGCGCAAAATTACTTCTCAGGAGGAGCGAAGCGTCGAGAAAAAACCTGTTCAAGACCCTCGAAAGTATCACCCCCATTGACGTCATTTAAGTTGACTAGGCTACCGTCAGGTTTGGCTAAGCGTAACTCAGGCGACTCGCAAACATATGCTTCCCGCAGACCACCCGCAACACTAATGCCTTGTAGCAGCGTAGGACCGTCACATCCAGTTATACCTTTTTGCAAAATTTCGTCGCCTTGCTTCATTGCGTCTCTGACGTTTCGGAGTTGCGCCTCCATGATGGCGCGAACAAGTTCTTCATGGGTTGGCGGAGACGCAACATCGCTCTCGGTTACATCGTCAAGAAGGAATTCCACTTCCGTCGAGCTGTCTATACCAAAATCCACTTCAGAATCCTGACTTACCTCTACTTGCCTGGCATCTTCATCGATACCCAAAACTTGTATAAGCTGCTCTTTGCTCTCTCTCAGTAAAGCCATGTGAGCAAGAACCTCTTTTACATACGGGCATGACTCGCATCTGCCTTTATACTCATATCTAGGTGTTTCCGCTGACATAGAACCCCCTTGTTACTAATAGCCTTAGTATACTCATCATAGTAATATATGCAAATTTCAAAGTGCTAATGCTATAATGAAATCCATGATAAAAGAACGGTCCGATGATCCCGATGTTGCACATGCTGCCGCTACGGCCGCTGAAATAATCGAGAATACCTTAAAAGAATTACCCGTCGCGGAATCATTCGATTACGGTGGTCATATCATGAAGATTGGCGAATATGATGTTTGCGAGGAGTGTACTCGTCCTATCGCCGAAGCGCAGGCAGCGCATGATGCATTAGAAATGCGAGCCGCTCACACCGATAACCCTGAAGTTCGTGCGCACATAGACCTGGCCGCATCACTATTCAAACTGGAAGCAGAAGCAGCCATCATTCGCGCCGAACTACATAACGGTAAAGGCAGTGAAAGGATTATCGATCGTATTAATGGTTTTTTGTATGAACGCAATATCAAAGACCGTTACGAACATAGCCATCACGGAGGGAAATGATGGATCAAGCCGAATTCGACAGACGAGTACAGCGTCATTTGAATAATTTGCGCAGATTACTGACACCTCGAGGCTTATTTCTTGCTTCGCACAATGAAGTAGGCACAGGATACGACAAGGCATGGCTACGCGACAATGTGTACGAAGCATTGGCATTTGAGTATGCCGGTGAATGGGAAGTGGTCGAGAGAGCTTATCATGCGTTACTAGATATATTCGACAAGCATATCGACAAAATTAACTGGGCAGTCACCAATAAACCGTTTGAATCGTGGCAATTTATTCATGCTCGCTACAACCCGGAAACGCTTGAAGAATTCTGGGAGTCTTGGGGCAATAAACAACACGATGCTATCGGCGCGATCCTCTACAAACTCGCCGAATTTGAGCTCAATGGACATAGCATGTTACGCAATACCCAAGACTATCGGACGGTTCAAACACTTATCTATTATATTTGTAACGTCGAGTACTGGCATGACGCAGACAACGGTATGTGGGAAGAAGCCGAGGAAGTTCATGCCAGTTCAATTGGAGCAGTCGTTGCTGGATTAAAAAAATGGAAGGAAGTCGACGTTATGGATGTCGACGACGACGCAATTTACCGTGGCGAAAATGTCCTTAAAGGACTTCTACCGCGCGAGTCTGAATCGAAGTTCACCGATCTCGCTCTACTGTCGCTTATCTATCCATATAATATTGTCGAGCAGGATATGGCTCGCCAGATCATCGAGAATATGGTGTACCACCTCGAGAAAGAGCATGGGGTAATGCGTTATAAGTTCGATCGTTACTACAACAAAAACGAAGACGGCTATAGCGAAGAAGCAGAGTGGTGCTTTGGTCTATCATGGCTCGCAATCGCTTACAAACGTCTCGGTAATGATGAAAAGGCCCACGAATATTTGAAAAAGGCAGAGGGTACAATCACGAAAGACGGAACTATTCCGGAACTTTATCTATCCCATAGCAACGAATACAACGAGAATACGCCCCTCGGATGGAGTGAAAGCATGTATGTTGTTGCTTTATATGAGGTACTGGGAGAGGAACTCAAAATAAAATAATGCTAGTTTACTAGCATTATTTTATTTTGTTTACTTATGGAATAACTTGCCAGGGCGCAATTTACCTGCCTGGTACAGATAAATCAGCTCGAGAATACCAACCGTATTCACAATCATTAGCACGACAAACCACACTGTGTCTGCGCGACGTGCCGCGTGCCAAAGTGCCAAACCTTTCCAAAGTGCAGACCAGGCAACGATTGGTATAAGAACTGGCAAAATCCATTCTGGAAATTCAACCATAAGCACATTATACCACACAAAATAAGAACTTTTTGACAGTCGATCGTTATCAGTGTAGGATAAAGTCCATCATGGGCGAGGTAAGACCAAGAGTGACAGGCACCGAGATGGAGTGGCCCATAGGTTGGCTGTGCGAAAAAGGGCAGCCCTATGATTTTAATGTGTCCGAACATAGAACCAATCTCGTCCGACTCATCCAACAAAAGCGAGGACCGGACAGGGGTTTCCTATTCAATGGTGCCAGATGCTACAACGATTCTAGCTACGCCGAATATTCTACTGGCGAGGAAGACACGATGATCGGCACCGTAGCGGCAGAGTACGCCGGCGAGAGAATAATGGTAGATGCCGCCGAAGAGTATATGGCCGAAAGAGACGATGTGTATGGCTATCAGATACTCAAGCGGTCACTAGTCGATGATAGATTCGCTTCCGGTTATCATATCAACCTATGTGGCGATGCGACCACATTCAAGGCAGACGAAAACGACCTTTATAATTTAGGTCTGTGTACCGCAACGCTCTCAATGATGACGGGCGCCGGTGGCATATACACCAACAAGAATGGTGTCGCGCAATTCGTCATCGCGCAAAAATCGACAAAAGTCAAATGCGGGTTTTCCGAATTTTCCCATGATAGACCCTTGATTCGACTCGATAGTGAAAGCCATGCCAAAAGCAGCCTCTTCAACCGTATTGAGATTATCGCGCTTGATCCGAATATCGCTCCGTGGTCAACATGGATGCAGCTCGTTGTCTCATCGTTATGTCTACGTTCTATCGAACAGCGCATAAAAGGACGCGACTTGCGATTGCATTATCAGCAAGATGGAGAGCGGGTATTCGAACCTTTGGCTTGGCTGGCCCGTAATGTTGCAACAAACCAAAATTTAGATACGACCGCTAAACTACTGGACGGCCTAACGATCAGTGCGATAGACATCCAGTGGGAATTATTGGACCGCGCATCGCGCACAGAACATACTCCCGAGGAAGCGAAAGGATTACAGGAATGGGAAAAAGCGCTCACCGACATTGCGGCCAACGATGATTTTCCATTTCTAAGTCAAAAAAACGGATGGATACCGCGCAGGGAAGCCTTATGGAGAGAAATGAGAAGACACGGACTCGACATACAGGATGACCGTATGAGGGGAATCGACCGCAAATGGGACTCCCTCGGCGGACGCTGTCTGGCAACCATCTTGCGCGAACGCTTGTGGCATCCGGACATGCCTGATGAATCGATGATCCGGGACCGAATGGAAAACCCATGCCCCAATACGCGCGCGTCACTCCGCTCAAAAGCTCTTCGCCGATGCGACGAACATACAACAGCGATGATTACATGGGAGAGATATTCTCTCGGCAATGAGGGTGATGTAGACTTGTGGGATCCGCTCATGACAAACATTCCCGACAAAGAACAACGAATACTGGAACTATGAAGGCTACGCTTGTGCTTGCATTATCATATGACGAACATACATCATAGAAGACAAATCAATTAATCCTTTGCTTTATGTCATCGCATCATAATTTACCGCCACGATTTGAACAACAGCTACCTGTTATTAACAACGGATTACCGTTTCCTGCAGGTGACATCTCTATGGGATCGCCGAGTTATATTAAGACGAACAACTGGCTGCGTGACGTGGAAAAAGAAACGAGCGTATGGACCCAATCGGCTCGCCTAAATACTTTTATCAATACGCACGAACCGATGTGGCTGAAACATGCGTCCAATCACCAGCATGCAACATTCACTACCGCGCTCGAAGTTGCTCAGCAATGGGACCATGACAACGTACCAACGATGCGAACACCTTTGTTCGTCCAGCGTGGATTCCGTCTCGCGCATGCGATATCAGTCGCGCACCAATTCCTGCCGACCGATTATGCGGATTACTCTGAAGCGCTGAATGAAATGAAAGATACGTTTATGGGAGATGAGACTAAGCGAACCAATCGTACGCTGCTCTTTCGCGATGCCGCCTGGGCGGATATACGACGTCACCCGAACATCGCGAAGATATATAACCGATTAACCGCTCTTGCACAAACCGCATACGCGATGACAAACGGTCAGACAAATCTGTTCCGAGCCGGAATAGGATTACAGTACACACTGGCTTCGCACACACGTCTCGGATACCCGATGGAAAATATGACCGGAATTAAGGTTACCTCTCCTGAGCGCCCTGATCCGAAGACTGATGCTGAAATCATGCATATCGGCGGCAATTATGCCGAAGAGCGCAACGACTACAATTGGTCTTAAAACAGTAGAGCCCCGCGCAGGAGCAAGGACTCTACTGCAACGGGGCTGATATTTAGACCGTTAGGCCTCCGATTTGCCACGCTTGGCCGACAGCCATGCGGACAGGTTTCTCCACCCATGACGCTGCACGTGCGGAATCAGATCGCGCCAGAACTCACGCCACATTGGTGCCTCGACACCGTTGCTCGCAGCAATCCGCCGACGGATTTCACCGATCGTCGCGCCGACAGGTAAACCGACGTTCTGATATGTATTGCTGCTCAGACGGACATACCGCCACAGTTCGGCCAACGTTGCCCGACGGCGACGCACGAACACCAGACGCCAGAACTCGAACTCATCGATTGGTGAAAAATCCTTAAACCGCGGATCAGTCCGGAGTGCGAAGTTGATGTACCGTAACATCGGAGCCTTGACGATATGCATTTCACGCGCCCGATGCAACCGGAGGCTTGCGAGATCGTACGGCATCGGCGTGTTTGAGCTCACTTCGACCGCCACCTCCTTGACCAGCGACGGCCACAAAAGAATATTGGTTTCGACCGGCTCGCCATTGTGCTTGACCGGCGTGAGAACCTCCCGACGGAACCGTCCGGCCTCCTTGTACTTGAACACTTCGCCGCGTGCAAGTGCATTTTGCGTCTCGACATCGATGAAACGTTCTTTGGCAGCTTCGTCGATGACCGAGCTCTTGTTCATAACTTTGACCGAATAAACTGAAAGCACGGCAGCCTACCTTTCTGATCGCATCTAACCGTATTTTACGGTTCTGCTGACATGATGCCACGAAAAGGAATAATTTCAAAGCGTAAGTGTTGTGCTTCATCAAATATCATATCTAGAAATGACCAAGGCCCGCGCCCCATCAAAATGATGGAGGCGCGGGCCCTCTTGGCCGTGGGTGGCTATAACCTCTCTCCCGTTTCACTACGACGCTGGCGACGCAACCAACCAAACCAGGACTTCCGGCGGTTGAACGCTTCGATTGCAGCGTCCGATTCCGTTAGTTCCCATTTTTCAGGTTGTTCATCTACCACTCGGATTTGCAGATGTCCGACAACGCGAGAATCCGGATCATCCGGGTAATCGTTGTCAAATGGCGGCAATTCCTGAGTTCCGTTAGCTGCTTCGCCCACTGCGCGCGCAAGAGCCATACCATCACTCTCGGCGAGATTTGTGATGTGCAGTGCTTGCAGTTTGACGCCAACATACGAGACTTCAGCGTCAATGCGCTTTGCGAACGAGTGTGCAACACGAGCTTGGTATGCATGGCTGTTCCATCCGCGCCACTCATCCTGCACACACTCGCGCAAAACCTTTTGGGTTGTGCCACGAAGCCACGGTTCGACGTCTTCAACCCGATACCGAAGATACTCAATATTGACGGCCGCGTAGTTGGCATTGCCTTCAACCTTGAGCTGTCGATAATTGGCAACGTCGATTGGCTTCTCGGGGAACTCAACAGTCCGGTCCAGCACCTTGACGAACTCGAACTTATCGACTTCGGGGAACAACAGGTAAATACGACCAGGCACATACTCTTTTGCCTGACCCTTCAGCGGACCTCGCTTATGCCTGATGACCCGACCAAGCCGAAGTTTCATAGCTCGCTGGTCCTGCGGCACCGTCTTGACAGCGCGCCACATCACATAGGCGCTGACGCCGCCGAAAACGACAAACCGGACAATCATGTTAAAGGGGAAGGGTAGGCTGTCAACCCACTCCAAGATTTGACTAATCCACTCGAGCGGCACTCCTACCACCTCCTCAGAAAGACGCGGGTGATTTAGTCAGCTATAGTATACCACTATTTACCACGAAATGGTAGTTTATCGTATAATTTACTTCTTTATAGCCAAATATTAAAGGCCGCATAACATCCAGTTATGCGGCCATACCTTCAGTCCTCCTGGAGTTCATTGGTCGATACGACATGAATGAGCGATGGTACTACGGCCTGGCAAGCTCGACCCTGATCGGCCAAACCGCAACGCGATACATCCGCCACAACTCGGGCTTGTATGCCGGATATCTCAGCTCGTGTCTAATCTCGAGCTCCCGACGAATTGTTTCGTAAACACGTTCGCGCACTGCTTCTAGGCGCCCGCCGGTCAGTGTTTCAAGTCCATCGACATCACGTGGATATAGTTGCACACGCACTCTTTCACCGGCAAACACGGCCAAATATGTCCGCGTGTCCCCCTGATTTTTCACGTCCGCTCCCTTGAAGACAAAAGGATCGCTCGGTGCAACCCGTTATTTTTATACCATCTTCTCATAAAAAATCAAAGTCATAACGAGAAGCACCCGTGCCAAAAACAGGCACGGGTGTCAACGCGGATAGCACTGAATTTGTTCACGCTCCGCAGTAATGAGTGGCTTCAAATACGTATGTGCCATGTGATAGCAGACGGCCCAAAACGTCCTGTCCTCACAATGACGATCATGCTCGTGATCGAGTTGGCATGCGTACCACTCCCACAGCTTGCGCTCAATATCGAGCAGCTCGGCACGGGCCGGTGATAGCACCTTCGGGCAATGGCGACACCGCAAGACTTTGACGAACATCGTCGGGTCATCGGGGTCGTCGGGATTCCCGTAACACTCGTACCACTGATGGCGATCACGCCATCCTTGCCAAAAACGGAGCATTGCGTAATTCACCTCCTCATTTTTCCCAAAGAACAACAGGCAAAGCTGTATTGCAGATACCCGTTATACGCCTCAATCCGGGCAGTGTCAAGAAATTGAAGCCTTGCGCTATACTGAGTATATGAAAGCGATCTGGAATAATGTTGTCATAGCGGAAGCAGACAAAGAAGACCTAATCCGTATCGAAGGGAATTGGTATTTCCCTCCTGATAGCATAAAGCGGGAATACTATCGTGAAAGCGATCATCATACGACGTGTCATTGGAAAGGCGAAGCGAGTTATTACGATGTCATCGTAGGCGACAAAAAGAATGATTTCGGCGCATGGTATTATCCGCAACCGATCGAAAGCTCTATCGAACGCGTCGGCAAAGACTTCGCAAACTACGTTGCTTTTTGGAACGGCATTGAAGTGACCGAATAACACGAATAGGGGGTATGCGCTCTCTTTAGTGTCGGTTATAATCATCGCAAGGAAGATACTATGAGTACGCCAGAAGGCAGCGGTTCACACAATCCCGAATCAGTCAAAAAACCGATTGATATCTATGAGAAGTATTACCCAAAAGAACGCATAGCCGAGCTATCTGAAACGATTCTCGAAGAACTTTGTCCTGAATCGAATATTACCAATATTCAACGACATGTCGTCTGGACTGATGAATCAAAAAACCGGTACGCAATAGAAAAAGTCCGTCGCGTCGATACGCTCGCAGGGGTAACCTCATATATGCATAAAGTTGTTGTCTCTCATGTAGCGCCTGGCTCTCAATATGGAGGCACGACGAACCAATATGTATTAGAATCACACGCCCAACATCCGCGCGAGCAAGACTATCAGCCTGTACGCCAAACGATCAAAGACGGCATACAGCTCGGCATACCGATAACCCATCCGTCCGTTGCGACCAACATGCTAAGAATTCTGTTCGAAAAAAAGCCCGATACGGCACAGCGGTTATTGCAAGACCGGATAGATATCGCATTCAACGAAGAAATAGTCGGAGAATACATCCTCAGTCATCTGGCTGTTATTGGACCCGGCAATAAACCGCAACGCATCACAAGAAACGCAATACTGTCCGCCGTCAAAAACCACACCGAACACATCAAAGCAATCGAGAGGCGAGAGGCGAGAGGTAGCATGCATATATATAACAAAGATAATCCCGCCATGCATGAAGTTGTTCTCGATGCGATTGAAACCAAGCCGCTTGATGGCAGACGAGGATCTACATATCTAAACCCCAATCTTGCAAAAGCGGCCATACGTGTCGCCGCCCGGTTGCCCGACCATCAATGGAGCAACACCATTCATCCTCATATATCTTGAAAAAATACTTTGTTAGTTGTATAATTTACGGGCTATAAGGTTCTATGTATATGGATCATGATCTCGGACCATCTTTTCACGACAACGAACAACGCGACAGTGCCGCTAATCTATCTCTTATGATTCGGCAGCAGTTGAATATGGCGCGCGAGATTACACCATCTCATAATCCGACCACAAAAGCTGTCATTGACGAGCTGTTTGAACAGTTTTATGCTGCTGCCGTCGAACGCAATGATGCAATTACCATGGAAGCGTGGGGGTTTCAAACCGAAGAAGGTAAGGGTGTGCGTGAAACCCACGAGCGCATGATGAGAGCTGTCGGCAACCTGATAGATGCCGTACTAATTCGTTGGGAGCCAGACAAAAAGAAACACTATGCCCCCCATTCTTATCTCTTTACGCATATGATGCGAATCATGCAGTTACTAGAACAGCAGGCAACTGCTGAGTTTGACGATAATTATTCACCAGCTCACGGCGAATATTCAGAAATCACGCTCCATCATGTGATCAATAACATGATTAAAAAAGCAATTCGTCACGACAAAGATCCCCGCATCGAGATCATGAAGCGTATCGAGAATGACTTCAATCTCGATGATATTGAAGCAGGCATTCTTGAAACTCGCTTGGCTGCCGAAGAACGAATGTCAAAAAAACGCTAAGTCGTGTTATACTAACAGAGACAGTAGGGTATAATTTATTACATTAACAGTTCGAGATTTCATTTCCTGGCTGACGATGGGGTGTCGCCAAGTGGTAAGGCACTGGGTTTTGGTCCCAGCATTCGGGGGTTCGAATCCCTCCACCCCAGCCAGGAAATGAGTTCTCGAAATACCTTACCGCAACAAAGACCCGATCCAGCATCGGGTCTTTGTTGATGAACGACATGGTTTTATTTTCTCAGTATATTTTCCATCGTTTTGCCTTTGGCGAGTTCATCGATCAACTTGTCCATATAGCGAATTTCCTGTGTTACCGTATCTTTGATATCCTCGACGCGAACGCCGCAAATAACGCCCGTGATGAGCTTTCGCGATGGATTGAGTTTTGGTGCTTCGGCAATGAATGTTTCCAGATCAACGCCTTTTACAATCTGTGACTCCAGATCCTTTTGGCTGTATCCTGTCAACCAGCGTATAATTTCGTCGACCTCATCTTTGGTCCGACCCTTTTTGGCGGCTTTGTCGACATATAACGGATAAACACGTGCAAAAACAATGGTATAAATTCTTGGTTTCGATGACTCAGCCATGTCTATAGGGTATCATAGTCTACCGTGCGAAACGTATTTTATGCTTCGAGAATTTTCCGAAGGATGTCATCGGGCACATACTGAACACGAGCCAGCACCCCGCCGTCTACGGTTTGCTTTGAAAAAACCGATATACCGATTTCGTCCGAACAAATACCGACTGCCGCCCATGTTTTGATTCCTTTGCGCGCAAACATAATGGGATGGATTTCCGTCCTCTCAATAGGGAAGTTCTCATGCCAATCCTGCTCATCAGTAAATGTTACAGTAATATTGCCAATACCCGGTTCATCTTGATACCCTAATGCGTCGCGGACAAAGACGGCATGAACGAGACCTTTGAGCAAGTGTTCATTCGGCACAAGGAGGCGCTTCACTTCCGACGCAACCCGTTCCTCGTCTCTGCATTCGACAACCCCATTCAGTGCGTGTCGCACCACCGCTATTCGGCATCGACTCACCGGTAGCAATAACGAGCCTTTGATCGTCAGGATCAATCCATTCGATGATACCTTCGCTTGCAACCAGTTTTTCTACAGCACTCCTCATATGATATAAGCCTCACGATACTTGAAAGATTATTTCGCAATATGTCCGTACATTATACCATACCAAAAACTATCTGGTATATAATACAGGTATCATTGAATGAGGGGAGCTGGCATGTCAGAGCGGTATCCATACGCCAAAAAAGCAGCAGAAAAACTACGCGAAAACAGGATCTGGCTGGCACGCGCCGAAGGACTGACCGTAGAGCAAACCGGATTCGATCCGCCAGAAACCGACCACAACCCACCGTCCCAAGGGCATTACAGAGCTACCTATAAATGGGATGAGGCGGCAGCGGATTATATGTCGGCCACTGCTGCGATTGAACATGCAATCGACGGCGATCTCGATATGGCTCGGTATTGTCTCAATGCCGCCAAGCGCGGACTACGAGTAGATACTGCTGGGATCGATGAAACTGGATTTCAACCTAACTATCGATACCTTGGTAAACCTCGGAGATTTGATCTCGAAATGATGCTTGCATTTAAACGCGGAGCGACTCATAGCAATTATACGCAACCTCCGCTCAACGCACTCAGCGTCCGAAAAACATTCGAAGCAGCAAAACTACTAGATGAAGAGCCCGATCTGTTTCTTGATGAAATGTACGCGCCACTCGCCAGACATTATGATTATTTCAATCGTGAGCTCAAAGGTTCAAACGGTTTAATCAGGATCCCACATCCACACACCACTGGACGGGATTCGGATCCGACATTTGACGATATCAAGTTCCGTATCCCACGAGACGGGGTAAGTACACCGAAAATTGTCGATAAAATCAACATCGCACTCGACTACGGTTCGATTCTGTGGCATGGTATACGGTTGCGTCGTGCGCACGATGACATTCAAGAGATGCTCAAAATCTACTCGATGAATGACATAATGATGAATTGCATATACGCCGATAACCTCCGTGAAATGGCACAGCTGGCACGTGAACAGTTACTGATTTTTGACGCGTCGAGATATGAAAAACTTGCCAACAAATTGGAACAAAAAATATTGGAAGAAATGTGGTTCCCAGATGCGCGAGGCGGCAGAGGGGTTTTTTATGGTCTTGGTGCAAACGGAGAGCCGATCAAAGAAATTTCAATCAGTAATCTTTTTCCTCTTACAATCAGAACTTTGAAAGAAGAACAGCTCGCATCGATCCTTGATCTGATGCAGCAAAGTTTCAATGTGCCGTATCCATTGCCAAGCGTTGCAACCGACAGCAAAAACTATGACCCGCACAACCATGAATCATGGCGGCTCTGGCGAGGACCGAAGTGGATGATTACCGACTGGTATATCGTCGAACGAGGACTATGGCGTCAAGCAGAAAGAACAGATATCGATCAAAAGTTAGTCTTCCGCTGCCAAGACTGGGCGCGTCGTATTGCTCGGCAATCAAAAATCGTCGTCGATAGGGAAGGCGCCCGCGAGCATTACAATCCAATAACCGGAAAAGGGCAGAGAAAAGCAGTCGTCAACTTCGGCTGGTCATATCTTGCATATCTCATGCGTGACTCAGATTAGTCGCTCGATCAACCCTTTAAGTCAATGCTTTCTTTTCTATGCGTAAATCACGAGCAAAGCAAACGTTTCATTTGGCCGCTTCGGCAGCGTTGTAATTCTCATACTCTGACATGAGCAGCTAGTATGCATCTTTGGCTTCGTCTTTTTTGCCAAAGATAAGATTTAATCTTCGCTCCAGCTCATCGTGCGCGTACATGTCCTTGTAGTTTTTTGGTATATGACCTCTTATGTTCAGGTTCTTGATCGAGAGCATGTGATCTGGTCGCGGATGAGTAAACATCGCTGCAGACAAACGACCCAGCAAAATCCGTCCACGCAATTCAGGCGGCATCGGATTTGGCAGCTCGGGCGAGATGACACGGTGCTGCGCGGACGTAAAATATCCCCCCGTCTCATGTTGCAACATATCACCGACCTGCATGATGAAATAGCCTTCTGGTGCGACACCGGTTATTTCTTTGCCTTGGCGAGTTTTGACGCGCAAACCACCACCAGCATTCTTCAGTACATTTCGTGCTTTTGGCAGTGTCGTCCAGTAGTTGATATCCGTATGCTGGCAAGCGCCGACGATTTCACCCTTGCCACTGCGAACATTTTCGTAGTTGATCAGATGTCGCGGCGCAGGTGGATAGTGCAGTTGACGAAGCAATGTAGGGGAGTCCTTGGTTACTTCGCGGAAGTAACCGTCCGAAACGCCCAAGAACGGTTCGGTCGTGTCCATGATTGAACTGCTCATCTCACGAGTCTCTTCATAGACCGCGATTGACGGATCACGCAAGCCTGGCACTTCTACGGGCCAGACATTCGCGAGACTATATTTGTTGTGCTCAGGCTTCGCAAACCGTGCATTCTCATAGCCTTCAGGACCCATAAACCAGTTTTCAGCATAATTCTTGATGACACGGCGTTCGGTCTCTCCCTCGAGGAGTACGCGTTTGCAATATAGTGCTTCTTCGGTAAAAACGCTAGTGTAGCCACGCTGGTAGTTGAACTTTTCAGACGCGTAGTGCATCTTGGTTGCATAATCAAGCATGAAGAGGTTTTCGCACTCATCATACATAGTCTCCAGCTTGTCTACATAGTCCCGCGGTGCACGTACAAACAAGAAGCCGACCCGATGAAAAGCTTTTACGACCTCACGACCAATCTCGTGGCGCCGCTCCTCGGTAATCTGCCGAAAATCATCAATATCCTTTAGATCACCAAGATCAATCCTTGGTATTTCTCCCACTGCTTCGATGTCTTTTCTCGACATAGACCCCTCCAAATATATTTGCCTACATCATAAACTAGACATAAAGAATTGTCCATATTTTTACAGTAATTTGTCGAAAAAACAAAGAAATGCTTATACTTTGACGCTATTGTTTCCCATTAATGTCATGCCCACCAAACTTGGCACGCATAGCGGCAAGTAACTTGGTAGAGAAGTTGACATCGCCCTTTTGAGAAGCGAGACGAACATCAAACGAAGCCTGTATAGCCGGCATTGGAATGTTAAGCTCTTTTGCAGTCTCTAATGTCCAGCGGGTTTCACCGCTTTCAGCGACCACGCCACTAATACCTTCCATCTCCGGATTTTCATGCAGTGCCTGTCGAGTCAAATCATTCAACCAGCTGGTAATCACGCTGGATTGCTGCCACACATCGCCAGCCGCCGCCAGGTCCAAATCTTTGTATGGTCCTTCCTTAAGTATGCGATAGCCTTCGGCGAGCGACTGCATCATACCGTATTCAATGGCATTGTGCACCATTTTGACAAAATGACCCGTGCCCGATTCGCCGAAATGATAGTGACCACCGCGTGGCTTTGCGAGAGTATCAAGCACCGGAACAATTGTGTCATAAGCCTTTTTATCACCACCGACCATCATAGAAAAACCATTTTTAAGCCCCCATACACCCCCTGATGTACCGATATCAAGTAGATTGATGCCTTTTTTCTTTGCACGCAATGAGCGTGCTTTATCGCCACGATAATCGCTGTTTCCGCCATCGATAACGATACTGCCCGCAGGCAGAATCTCCAGCCATTCATCCATTTTACTGTCGATCGCATCAGCGGGAATCATAATCCAAAGAACGACTTGATCACCTTCAAATGCGTCAATGACTTCCTGTTCGGTATAAGCGGGAATAGCGCCATATTCTTTGGCTTCATCGACCTTGCTTGCACTTCTATTGTGCGCTATGACTGTATGGCCGTCGTCATATAATTTGCGAGCGATTTGGCCGCCCATGCGACCAAGGCCCGAGATAGCTATTTTCATAAGATATATTGTATCATTCGTACACCAGAAATATTCCAAGCCCACGGCAAATTGCAGCCGCAGGCTTGGTTCATATTTATATATATTATATGTATTTAGTTTCGACCATTTCCAAATCGCACCTTGGAAGTGGTATTGTTCGTGCTCGCGTTTATACTGACACTACCTCTCACGACGCTCTTTTTCGCAGTGCCATCTTTTTTCGTGCCATTATTTAATTCTACAGTTCGCTCGGTTCGAGTGACAACAGCAGGTTTGCGCTGAGGCGCTACTGTCTGCTTTGGCGCCGAGACAGTGACCGGCTGCGGCTGCGCAACCGCAACTTCAACATGATTATTGACTTCACGAGCACGTGCCGTGAAATTCTCAGAATGGGAAGTTCTCGGATCACGCATTGCAGTCGCCGTGAAATTACCAGTCTGGCTTGGTACAAGATTCTCGCCAGACATATGAGTGATTGTCGCACCCATGGCTACGAGCGAACGAGTCAGATGATCATTACCATCGGTATCATAAAGATCAATAACATGGCCATTCGGCATCTGAACACGAACAAAGGGCTCATTACGATTAAAGATACGATGCGGGTTAGGAGTGCCATTAAGCATCGCAAGACCGCTCTCCGCCAAATTAACAAGATTCCACTGATTCACATCAGCACCTAAAGTACCGAAAACATCGTGGATGCTTGTCTTGTAGGTTACCCCTACGGTCGGACGAAAGTCTTCAGGGTCAATTCCGAGCAGCGGTCCAACCACTGGACGGAGAGAGTGGTGCGCCACGCCCGTTTCAGGTGTGCCACCGCCAGCATTAGCGATCGCTACTAGATTCGGAGGCATAACGCCACCGTTTCGACGTTTGATTTCTTCGACAGCAGGCGAAAGAACTCCTTCTCCCATAGAAAAGCCTGTCATGATTGTTGGTGAATTTGGATCTTCAAAGAAGAGATCAACTGCACGTTGTGCGCCTTCTTTGAGTCCTACGCTTGGCGGCACACTGTGGCATTCCGGCGGATTCACTATATTGAACCCGGCCTCATATGGTACCGTCTTGACTGTCCACCCGGGAGGTACGTTACCGAGCTGTTGCTCTATAGCCGCAGCACCATGTCCCGATCCATCGCAAGCGCCGCCGATAACAATATAGTTATCAGCGTTCGCGCCGGGCGCAAATACAACCGCTGCAACACCGAATGCGCCGATGCCAGCAGTTATCTTCTTCCCCAAAGACCGTTCATTATCGTTATTATTCTGACCGCGCTCGAGTGTCACCGACCGAGCGTCGGCTGGTGATCCCACCATGGCTTCGCGCTTACGCAACATTGCCTTTTTACCTCGATTCCCCACCGATAATGATTAGTATGTAAGCCCAAGCCTACTCCCGGAGGGCTAAACATGCAATGGAATCAACGAACAAAAGGCAACAGGGGTGGGTCGCCGATTTAACAGATAAGACGAGCACTCAGGGTCATTTCGTATTGCCGACGTGTCAGCAAAAGCGAAATGACCTCTGAAAAATATGCTCAATGTATTATTTACAACGATATAGCAGTTTTATCTATTTTATCGTAAAAAACTTACAAAAAACTGAGTTTTTCAGTGACTAGAATACCTGATCCAGCGCTCCGTTAACGGCATCGACAACTTCTTGTACCGGCTCAGGAACCGGGACCTCGACTGGTGCCGGTGCGGGAACCTCAACAACCGGAGCTGGAGCCGGTGCTGGCGCCGAAACTTCTACCACAGGTGCTGGTGCTGGCGCAGGAGCAGGAGCCTCAACCACTACCGGAGCTGGGACAGGAGGAACTTCTACTGGTACCGGTGCGGGTGAGGGCGCCTCAACAGCTACCGGCTCAGGAACCGGGACCTCGACTGGTGCCGGTGCGGGAACCTCAGGCGCAGGCGGAACCAGATTCTGAACGGCGTTCGCAAAACCTTCAACCGCATTCTGCAATCCTTGTAGTGGTTCCGGTGTTTCTAGCGCCGGAACTTCTACCGGTGTCGATGGGGCTAATTGCTCAACGACCTCCTCAACATTTTCCTGAAGATTCTCGACGACATTGTTTGCAGGCCCTTGTGGCACCTCTGGAACGTCGAGACTCAGTATTGACGCGTTGTTTTCAAGATTCGGAACCTGGCTTATCTGTTCGAGCGGATTTGGAACATTGACCGGGCGCGGATCCATGATATTGGCAGCTCCCTTTACAACCGCATCGGGTACTTTGTGTGCGATATCAAGTCCGATCTGGAACGGAAATGCCGGAATAAAACTCATGAGAATCTGGAACGTTTGTCCCGATCCAAGCTGTTCATCCCATGCCTTTGCCAAACCATCTATAGCGCACCGTGCGTTCGGATCCGGAGCGGGATCGCGACCGTTGCTGACAGGCACGAGACAATTGAAGAACTGATTGTACCCGTCGTTAATATAAAGACCATTTGCCGATGCGACCATTGTCCATGGATGCACTCCAACATCGGTGCGCTCATAATGTACGCCATCCGAACCGGTCCACGAAAGACGAGGTTCATCAGGACGAGGAACGCGGTGTGCGCCACCCGCAAGACCCGTAAACTTGGCAATCTGGCCCAGCCAGGTGTCATGAGCGCTACTTGCCCATGGGTCATTTGCAGAAGCAACATCATATGCTCCTGCAGGCAAACGATCCTTCGTCGGAATTCCAAACAAATTAAGGAACGGACTAGCAGCACGCCCGTATGTGCTTTCGAAGAAACCTGCTTGACCACTTGGTCCGCCATATGCAACAACCGTAAGATCTGGAGGCAATACGCCACCGTTTGCTTCAGCGATTTCAGTTGCTGCACGGGCTAACGGTACATTACCCCAAGAAAAGGCGACCATAATCGTATGGTCGCCACGCTCGTGTGCTTTGTAGTAAGCATCCTTGGCAATTTGCTTGCCTATCTCAACGGATTCGTTACCTCGTGCGATATCTGCTGGATAGGCCACAAGGAAGTTTTTATCAGACGGATTGATCATGCCTTGGCTGACAAGATAATCGAGTAGGCCACGCGACTCAAAGTCTCCATTACCGCCAATAAGAATTTTTTGCAAGGCGGTCAGATCGAACGATATTTCCTGCGATGTCTCCGCTTTTTCAACGGAAATATCTTCTTTTTCTACGCCCCTTGGAAATGAAACAGCGCCTGCCGTTACGACAGCCGCTGTACCTAGGGCAACTCCTCCGATCAGAGTGTCGCGATTGAGATGCATGCGTTCACGCCAACTCTTTTTTTCATTTGACATTTCGTCAACACCTACAGACTTTTCTACAGTCTTCATATAAAACCCCTATTTATGGTTATGTTTCGGATAGTAGCGTGCTTTTTTTAATGTGTCAATAGCAAAAATTATCCGCCTCTGAAAATGTTAGAGCTTGCAAAGAATAGGCCTACAGAAATACTTTCTACAGACTCGAAACGAAGGAAAAACCTAGGTTGATAACTGCTATTTTTCTGTAAGCTCTAGCCGAAAATATTAGGGAAGCTCACCGCAGGACCAGACGGAGCGGGAACAGACGGAGCGGGCGGAGCAGGAGCTGGAACCGCAGGGATATTCACTCTCGGCGCGGAGGGCCCGGACGGACTGCCAGGGAAAATATCACCGAGAATCCGAGGAACATTGATCTGCGGAAGGGGAGCCGGTGCTGGTGCAGGTGGTGGAGCTGGAGCTTCTATGCGTGGCGGGGCCGGTGCGGGAGCCGGGGGCTGGACGATGATAGGTTTCGGCGTTTCAATACGAGGAGCAGGACGCGGAGCCGGAGCGGGTTCGACCCGAGGCGGAGTAGGCAATTCAACTACCGGAGGTGCCGGAGCGGGAACAGGGTCCGACCGCGGAATTACCACGGATGGAGCATTGTGCCATGGCGACGTGCTATCAATTGCAGGTAGAGTCGTGTTCGGAATTTGAGTATCAATACGTGGTGTTGGCATCTCAAACGAACGATCTTGGCCGGAGCCGTTTGGAATCTCAACGGTTATCGATGGGCGCGGTACGCCTTGTATAACATCGTTTATGATGTCGTTGACAGAATTCGGCTGAAACGCGGTCGTTGTCGGAGCAGTATGCTGAGGCTGCAAGAACATGTCGGCGATTGCTCGGATTTCATTCGTGAAATCCATGCCTGTATACTGCTGAATCTGATCAGCGGCAACATTGATACCCATTTCTTTTGCATCTCCTACGGGATCCTGCATAACTTTGCTGATACCACCGGTAATGCGATTGATTTCCTGCATAACCATACCAAAGGCGACATGCGGTGGAATTTCACCATTGGCCGCCTTTGCGACGGTTTCGGCGATGTTATTAAAGCCATTCCAGCTGTCATCCATGAGCTGTTTCCATGGATCCGGCATACGCTCAACCATCGTCTGGAAAAGATTACCCGTGCCAAATTGTGCGTCGAGCGCTTTCGCACCATAGTGCAATGCTTCGCGCACATTCGCTTCTGGCGGCGGACTGTTCGGATCATTATTGCGTGGGAACAGGGCTCGGATAGCTTTGTTGGCACTGTCGGTATCCATCACTTGAATACCTGCTTTTTGCAATGCTGTCACAACCCATTCATTCTTCGGATGTGCAACCCAATGTTCAATGCCATTGGCATCCTTAGTCATAGTCCACTCATAGTCCGGGTCGCCAAAAGCAGGAGCTTCATGCGTGCCCTGACCGAGTCCAGCAAGTTCGTACAGAAGAACACTCAAACTCTCGTTACCGCCGCTCGCATACGGATCATCGGCACGATGAATTATGCGAACTTTCGCACCGGGCGGCAGCGGGTTGTTATTATGCTCGGGCAGACCCATAAATTTAGCCGCTATTTTACCGATCGGACCGCCCGTCAATCCTTCCGGACCCTGCGGACCGCCAAGGAGATCGATGGTCAGATCAGGCGGCCACTGCCTGCCATTTTCCTCCCAAATCCGCCATGCTGCATCCTGAGCCGCATACGTACCAAAAGAGTACGCACTGATATGTGTATGCTCGCCGCGGGCTTTTGATTCATAATACTTGGCAACCAAAGTAGCTGAACCCTCATTGATAGATTCCTGAGCCGAACGGAACGGATTGCCGATAGCCATGTCGGCTGACCAATGAATCGCTTCATCTTTGTCGCCTGGAGCGTATCCCTTCGCGTCAAATTCGCCAACCGGCCCAACCGTTTGTCCGTTACCACCAATGACGAGCGATTTGACCGAACTGGTTAGAATCGCATTTTCGTATCGCAAAGATGCGGCCGTAGCTACCTTAGTGCCGTCAGGAGTTTTTTCAATACCTTCTTTCATAAGACCCGAAGCAAAGCCAGATAAGCCTGCCGCGATCAGTACACCTGCGATTGCTCTCTGACCGATCTTCTTATCGAGTTTTACGTTAAAACGTTTTTCAGATACCTTTTTCTCTTCGGCCTCATCATTGCGTTTCGTGTCATTTTCCGTATCGATATCTTTGGACTCGTTGTCCGTCTTGCCTGTAATGTATGATGTCGAGTCATGGTCTTTGCCAAGACCGGCTATATATTCAGCGACATATTCTTTGGAATCATAAATCCGATCAGCGGCAAAATAGTACGCACTGAGAGCGGCGTCGTGCATACTTTTACGAACACGTCCAATGAATTCAAAATCCGCATCATCAGGAGTTGCTATCTCATGGATTGATTGCCATTGGCTGTTGTATCCTGCGAGCAACTCGTCAACTATACTCAAAGAGTCAGAAGAGAAGTCATCATGAGTACTGTCACCAAGATCTTCGGAAGCGCTCAGATATTCCCGCATCTCTTGGTCATACTGAGCAAGTGCCTCTAGAGAGTCATCTATGTCAACTGTAATGGCTCTTGCTTCACCTCTAGACATAACACTTTTCATTTTAGCATATTTTTTAAAATATGTCAATTTCAGTATATTTTTATGCTATACTTTTTATAAGATGACCAAAAAGCAGACACCCCTGTTAGAAGTATCCTTAGACCGTATCATTGGCGGCGGTCAAGCTATTGGAACCTTGGAATCAGGCAAAAAATGTTTGGTCTGGGGTGGTTTACCTGATGAAACAGTGGTTGTGCAACAAACAAAGAAGAAGTCATCGTACGTCGAAGGTGTTGTAATAGAGGTGAAAAAAGCCTCGCCAGATCGAATCAATCCTGTTGACAAGGATAGCTACCTCAGTACTAGCCCGTGGCAAATTATGAAATTCGATGCTGAGCAACGTTATAAGTCGGCACTAATCGAAGAAGCATTCGAGCTGCATAACATCGTCTTACCAAATCCAATTGAAGTATATAGCGATGGGATTGAGTATGGTTACCGTAACAAAGTAGAGTTTAGCTTTTGGTACGATACTGAGCGGGAGCTTTTAGACCTTGCATTTTATCGCCGTGGCACACATGGAAAAATTGCCGTCAACGGCACTAGTCTTGCTCATCCTGCTATCAATCGGGTAGCGCAACATGTTCTGGAAGCAATACGAGAATTACAAATTGACGGCCGCAGTCTAAAAACCCTTCTGATTCGCTGTAACCGTTCGGGCGAAGTCGCATGGCAACTCTACGTCAAAGACGAAGATTTTGATGCAAAAACTCTACTGAAAAAGACTGGGTCGCCAGAGGTAATATGCGCCGAAATCATTCAGTCAGATCCACGCTCTCCGGCCAGCGTCATCACAAAGCGTCTTGCCGCCAGTAGCGATAAAATTCTTACCGATACTATCTTGGGTGTTCCATTCCGCTATGCAACGGAAGGATTCTTTCAAATCAATCTTCCCGTCTACGAGCAAGCTCTACGTGATATGCAAGCGTGGATCTACGGTTCACCGCATTCTGATAGTTATCCGCCGACTGGTGAACCGATAGCCAAAAAGGTGGTTGATCTCTATAGTGGTGTCGGCACGATTGGTTTAACGATAGGAGGCGATCAGGTCACGCTTGTAGAAATCAATGAGCATGCCGTTCGAGAAATGGAACGAAATATTGTCGAACACAATAGCAAAGCAAAGGCCGTACTTGCCGCAAGCGAAGACGCTTTAGAATACATTTCGGGCGATGCAACAATTATCGTCGACCCACCACGAGCAGGTCTTCATGAAAAGGTTATCAAACGTCTTCTAGAGGAAAGCCCGAAGCGTATCATTTACCTTAGCTGCAACCCAGTCACGCAAGCACGCGACGTTGCCAGATTGGCCGAAAAATATGGCGTCCGTCATCACTATGGATACAACTTTTTTCCACGAACGCCCCACATTGAACATCTTGTCATTCTCGACCTCAAATAATGTCCTGGTGACTTTGCTTTTTGCACGCAATTACGCTATCGTTAAATTGAAACTAACCACAAGGGATTTGGGAATGAAGCGCTCTATCAAATATATTTGTGCCGCCAGCCTGTCTTTCATATTAATCACTGTTCCAACGATCGTATTAGCTCATGATGGCAGCCATGACGACGCTCCATCGGATGAAACAAGAAAAATAGACTGGATTCAAACCGAAAAAGAGCGGTCGAAGAAAATGAAAGAATTGCGTGAGCGATATCAAAAATCAAAAAAACAACAGACAGAAGTGATACAAAATGTCAAATCTAATCTACGCGAACCGCTAGATGGAGAAAAAAAGAAAATCTGCCAACAACATCAATCGCGCATTAATCAGATTATTGACCAAATGAATCAGCGCCGTCAAAAGGCATTTGATCGTATAACACAGGTTCTTGATGCGGTTATCGAATTCACAAAGAAGGAACAGGTTACAGCGGTTAATCTTGACAGCCTTGTCTCGTCCGCAAAAGATGCGAAGGCTATCGCCGAAACGGCAATGAACCAACAAAAAAAGACCTCTCATCTTGATTGCGATAGTGATCAGCCTCGCGCAGATATGATGGTTTTTCGTCAAAAACGCCTTGAAAGTGTCAGTGCCATGACATCTTATCGCGATACTGTAAAGAATCTGGTTAAGGCGGTAAGAGAAGCCGTCCTGAAGGAGAGTGTGTAATGACACGGAAAAATACTATTTTCACCGACAAAAGAATATTGATTATCTTTGCTGCAATTGTCATTACACTTATCGGTTGGATAGTCTTGGCGAGCATTCCTAGACAAACTAACGACGCCTCGATAAATCAATCTCAGCAGCATACAGAACCTATAACAATCAGGTCAGCTAATGATCTGGACACAGCCCTAAACGAGCTTGATAGCGTAGAAGTCAATGATTCTGACAGTGCCGAGCTCGATGAAGCTGCAAATCAGTTCGGCAACTAACTTGTTTTTATACGGCGATAAGCGAATTTTGTAGCCATTCGCCAGTTGCCCCGTGCGTCTGTATCAAACTGACGAATTTCACCGTGTGGGACTTCACTAATGAGCACAAGGGCCGGATTATAAGGAGCAAGCGTCTTGTAGTACATAAGGTCGGCATCAGAAGCTGGACCGAGCCCCGGAAAGACCGAACGAAAATGTTCGCGTCCAATATCTTCGAAATAATTCGGCTGTCCTTTTGGAGGAACATACAACTCTGCCTTAAGTCCCATGCGCGTGATAATCTTTTTAACATCTCCTAGCGTTAAATTGGATTGCGCAACAATACAGCAGAAAAGCTGTTTTTTCGAGGTTAGGAATACCGATGCTTTTGCTGTATGACCAACAGGGATACGACGCGCAATCACCGTGTCAACTTCAATATTCAAACCGAACTGCTTTTTGACAATTCGTTCAAGAACCATATCGTCATATATACTGTCGTTCATGTTGCAAAAAGTATAGCATACAGAGAAGAATCTGTTATTTTACAAGGTCATCCATCGACGATATACTCAGAATACTTAGCATGGGAGGATTGCTTACGAAATCATACGAATACAATACGCCAACCGATGGTTCACGCGAACTGCCTGAGCCTTCTATCAATCGTGCGCTGCCAAACCCAAAAACCATCGACACAATTGATTTTAGCGAAAAAGGTGTCGTTTTTAACCAAGAACTTTACATCATGGAAGACGACACTCGTTATATTGTTACTTTTAGCGAACTGAGTAACCGTCATAAAGGACCTGCAAGCGATATAGTTGCTTTGGAAAATTCAGCATGGCTAACACAGTTCGGCGGTCTCAATTTAAGACGTCAGCTGGCGTTGGGACACCGATTTCGCATTCCATCAATATTTATCGGCGTACAACAAAATTTTTTACGCAAAGGAGATTTGGAAAAAACCGCACGAGATTCGCTGGAAATACGAAAGCATGTTGGTGAAAGATTAGGTCACCACGCAACCGCCACGGTACTCCTAGGCCTATCTCGAGGAGCCATGCTTGATGACTGTAAGCAAGTACTTGCGCCTCAGCACGGACTGGAAATCGTATACATGGATAACCTCGTCTCTTGCCAGCCAAACGGGCTACGTATCTCTAAAACTATGAAGGATATACGGAATAATCTCTCCAGTGAACTACAGTCATTTCAATCACTAAAGATTCCTTTGTCATTGCTCCCTAAATATATCGGAACCTTTGACCCCAATATTCCACAGCAACTTAAAGAATTCGGCGCATTGACGAACGGAAAGCTTGGAAAACTAGTCAGAGCAAATCCGCACAAAGAGAATCTTTTTGGATACTCATTGGTGTATGCCGGAGATATCCTTAGTCGCGGCGAGGAGTTTATCGATTTATACAAAGATTATCCGTATGTCACTATAGACCTTGTTAAGGGCGGAGGACACATCAAAAGCATCTCGGAATCCAATCATCGGCATTTCATTGATCGCTTCAAGACCGTAACAGATATCCTTCATGAAGATCCATCTATTATTCAACTTGGCGCAGGAGCGCTATACAAGGAAGCTGTCAGGCGTAATTCTGTTTTCGCCAAGAAAACGATCAACGAGCAAAAATAGACGAATCAAAATAAGCATGATATAGTTTTCTTCACACAAGAAACGGAGTTATGGCAAAAAATAAAGAACAGCTGCTGCGTCAAGAAAGACTACCGTTGATCTCAACGGTACTCGGCGCCGGCGGACCGTTTGCTATTGCATACAACTCAGGTATCTGCAAAGGACTGGAAGAAAAAGGGATTGCGATCAGTAGGGACGATGGGCCAATCACAACCACGTCTGGAGGAGCATGGGCTGCCGGTTTCTTGGAGCTTGTAATGACGAGAGAGGAACTAGAAGAGATTCCGCCCGTTAAATTCCCATATCACAAAAAGAACTACTTACTCGATATAGGGAAGGAGGTGTTCGGTGATGCCCGGTCTAAACGCATTGGGAGCGTCGCACTTCGACTGCCATCACTACGCCAACCAATTCCAAGAACTGAAGTTCTGTGGGACGAAGAAATACCAATCGCACAAAAGGCCGCTGCAACATCTGCAATACCTGTCGGATATCATAGCGTAAAACTCAATGGTAAACGCTATATCGACGGAGGCGCGACACTTTCATTCACTCATGCAGATATGGCGCCAGCAGCGGAACACCTTTTGGTCGTGGCTGCGCTTGGGAGATATTCAAGATTATCTATCGGCCCCCTCAAAGATCCTGCAATTGTTGGTAGGCACCTTGAAATGCGAGCGAAATTGGAAACTAGGCGATGGCAAAAGATGCACCAAGGACAAACTGATCTCATACTTCCAACTCCAGAAATTGGCGGATTGATCGAGCATTTTTCAGATATATTCGTCAAAAAAATAGCACAACGCGCTTATGATATGGCAATAGAACAAGCGCATCAAGAAGTTGAAGAGCGCCCCAGCCTCAAAACATTAGCAGCTAAAATGGCTACCAGAATATCCATGCGAACCGAACCTCCTTCGGCTGCGCTATAATTAATGTAATGAATTTCGAAAAACGCTATCAACAGCTAAATGCCGCTCAAAGAGCTGCTGTCGATACAATTGAGGGACCAGTCTTGGTTGTTGCTGGTCCCGGAACAGGTAAAACAGAGCTTTTGAGCATGCGCGTTGCGAATATTCTGCGACAAACCGATACACTTCCAGAAAGCGTCCTGTGCCTTACGTTCACTGAGGCAGGATCAATTGCCATGCAAAAGCGTCTTGCCGACATTATTGGACGCGACGCACTAAAGGTCTCCGTCTACACATTCCATGCATTTGGTTCAGAAATTATGAATTATTATCGCGAATATTTTTACAATGGCGCGACATTTCATTTGGCCGACGACCTTGCTCGTCACGGAATTATTACAGATATTTTGGATTCGCTGCCATATGATAATCCGTTGCGAAGCCGTATGAATGGCAAATACACTGCCATCAAGGATATTATGTCCGCTATATCCGATCTTAAGCGCTCCGGTTTAACCGATGAGGAGTTTCGACAATTACTCGATGCGGCCAATGAGACATTGCAAAAAATAGGCGGACTAATAGCATCTGTATTTGAACAAAAGATCACCAAATCAACCTGTGACGCTCTCGCAAGCATACTGCCCGAAATCGATGCTATCGAAGAGCGAACGCCAATCGCCGGCATCGTACCGTTAAAGGACGTCCTTGCAAATAGTATTCGTCATGTTATTGAGGATGCACAGGCTCACGAAAAAGTCACACCCCCAATTACAGCCTGGAAAAAACAATGGTTAACATTCGATACCAATAAATCATTGGTGCTTAAAGCGCAAAAAGCTATGCCTAAACTTCAAGCGCTCACGCTTGTTTACAGTCTATACCTTAAGCGCATGGAAAAAGAAAATCTTATCGACTACGACGACATGATTATGCAAGTCATACACGCCATAGAAGTCAATGAAGATCTAAGGGCTGAACTGCAAGAAAAGTACCATTACGTAATGGTCGACGAGTTTCAAGATACCAATATGGCGCAGATGCGTATTCTTCACAATTTACTCGACAATCCAGTGCACGAAGGTGCGCCGAATATTCTCGTTGTTGGCGATGACGACCAGGCGATTTATGGCTTTCAAGGGGCGGAAGTAAGTAATATCCTAAACTTTACAAAGACATATAAAAAAGCAAAGTTGATTACACTTACTGAAAATTACCGCTCGGTTGATAAGGTACTTAACAGTGCCCGCGAAGTAATTACCCAAGGTGTCGATCGTCTAGAGAACCGTATTCCTGAAATCACAAAACAGCTTACTTCCCATGTTACTTCTCGAAATGAACCGGTGGAGATTCAGCATTTTCCAACACAGCACGCTGAACGCAAATGGATTGCTTCGTCTGTACGCACACTTATCGATAGGGGTGTTAAACCGAACGAAATCGCCATTATCGCTCGCAAACATATCGATCTTGTATCATTACTGAGCTATCTTGTAAAAGCCGATATTCCTATTAGTTATGAGCGTCGTGAAAATGTTCTAGATGATGAGGCGGTGCAACAACTAGAACTGCTAGGAACTGTCGTACATGCAATCAGTATCGGCGAACATGATGATGCCGATGCGCTACTACCAAAAATAGTGGCACATCCTGCATGGAATATTAACCCGAAAGTAATCTGGCAGATCAGTCTACAAGCCCATCGAGAGAATAAATACTGGCTGGAAATTATGCTGGAATATCCTGAAACGAGTCGCTTCGCATCGTGGCTCGTAACGAGTGCCGCCTCCGCCAATTATTTACCTCTTGAACGAATGGTCGATATTTTGCTGGGCGTAACCTCTCCGGATCCAAATTACACTTCTCCTCTCAAAGATTACTTCTTTTCTCAAGATAATTTGGATGTTAATGCTTCCGATTTTGCGGCACATTTGGATAGCCTCTCTGCAATTCGCCGGAAACTTCGCGAACATACTATCACCATGGACGATCCAAAATTGTCGGACTTTTTGAAATTTATACGCGAAAACCGCGAGACCGATACCGAAATCACAAGCAACCGTCATATTGGCGAAGATGAGGCATCCGTACAATTGCTCACAGCCCATGGTTCAAAAGGTTTAGAATTCGAACATGTCTTCATTGTTAATGCAACCGACACTATGTGGGGCGAGAAAGCACGCAGTAATCATTCGGTCATTTCATTCCCGCCACATCTACGGCTACGCAAAACCAATGATGATTATGACGAACGACTACGATTATTCTATGTAGCCATGACACGCGCAAAACATGGCCTTTATATCACATATGCAGATGAGAATGACTCAGCAAAAGAACTCTTGCGCGCCGCTTTCTTGCTCGATAGTTCTTTGTCAACGCGAGACAACCACACTTCGAACGGGGATGGACCCGTAGAAACAGCAGAACAGCTCTGGTATGCGCCGATTATCAATATACCGTCTGCATCAAAACAAGAAATACTCGCTCCAATACTTGCCAAATACAGGATCAGCGCAACACATGTCAATAATTTTCTTGATGTCTCAGAGGGCGGACCTCAACGATTCTTACTCAATACGTTACTAAAATTCCCAAGCACACCTAGTGAATATGCGAACTATGGTACAGCTATACATGCAGCTCTACAACGAGCACACGAACATATTAAAGCAACCGGATCCCATTTGCCTTTAGAGGATGTTCTCCATGAATTTGAAAAACAAATGGAGGGCTTGATATTTACCGAGGAGGAGCGAGCTCGTCTCACACAACAAGGCGTCGATGCACTCACCACCTTTCTCAATGCACGCCAAAATACCTTTACGCCAGACCAGTTGGCGGAGTTCGACTTTATACGACAGGATGTGCGTGTTGGCGACGCTCGTCTCACAGGAAAGCTTGACGTAATTGAAATAAACAAACCAGATAAGACGGCACGAGTCATTGACTATAAGACCGGTAAGCCCATCGAATCATGGGATAAAGGCACTGCCTATCAAAAGAAAATGGCACATAAATATCGACAGCAGCTACTCTTTTATAAACTCCTGATTGAACATTCTCGAGACCTCGAAAAATTCACAATGAAAGAGGGTGTTTTGCAATTCATCGAACCGAACGCAGCCGGCGACGTCGTAGAACTGGTGCTAAACGATATCTCAACCGAAGAGCTTGATACATTCCAAAAACTCATTCAGGTGATTTGGCAGCATATTATGGACCTCAACTTCCCAGATACTTCCGTGTATGATGCAACCATTGACGGCATTAAACAGTTTGAGAATGATCTACTCAGTGGCAAAATATAACTAGCTACAAAGTTGACATCTTCGCCAAGATGAAATATAATAAAAAATTGGTACGAAAGTATGTAGCGGAGGTGACATAAGCTCCGCTTTTGTCATGTCCGCTGCATACTTTCTGTCGCACATAACAAAGCGATATGAAAGTTGCACAAGGCGGGTGAATGGCGCCCTGATTAATCCCACAAGGAGAGACATTGACAGTCACCTTGGAAAAGTTTGTCAACCCAAGAGATGAGTGAGTGACTCTCGCCGGGAAGCATACTGCTTTCAGGGGCGGGTTCGATTCCCGCCACCCGCTCTACGATGAACTGCGGAAACCGCACATAAGACAAGTTTCCGCGCAACACGACGCGCGAGATCACTTGTCTATCTCAGGAGTGTAGTTTAAATAGGTAAAACACGGAAGGACCCTTTGGCGCTTCAGTTCATTAGGAGGGGCCCCTCCTGTGATCGCCGCCATTGGCTATCCACCGAGATACGGGTTCGACTCCCGTCACTCCGCCAACTTTCAACCATAAAAATTCCCGCGATAGCGAGTCATAGATCTGCTTTCGCGGGTTTGCGAACTACGCGGAAAGCCGATGACCTATCGGTAAGTACCTGTTCGCAAAGGGCGGGAGTGCTGCGATCCAGTACTCCCGCCCAAATAAACTTTCTCCGTTGCGTTATACTTTTAAGCAGCGGTTATTTTTTTATCGAAATACTATGACATCATTTTGGAACAACCTGCCACGTCCGTTTTTCATCCTAGCCCCAATGGAGGCGGTTACTGATGTTGTTTTTCGTCATGTTATTGCGGCAGCTGCACCTCCAGATCTGTATTTTACCGAGTTCACCAATGCTACAGGCTGGGCTCATGCAGGCGATAAGGCTATCGGCGGACGCCTCGTAAAAACAGACGATGAACATCCAATCGTTGCCCAGCTATGGGGATCCGATATAGATGCAATGGAAAAAATGGCGAAACACTGCGTCAAATTAGGGTACGATGGTATCGACATCAATATGGGATGTCCAGATGCAGCGGCTATCAAAAGTGGCGGTGGAGCAGGCATGATAAAAAATCCTGCAAATGCTGCGGCCATTATTGCTGCGGCAAAGAAAAGCGGCCTTCCTGTGAGTGTCAAGACACGACTTGGATATAGTCAAGTTTCCGAATGGCCAGGATGGCTGGCGCATATTTTGAAACAAGATATAGCTAACCTCACCGTCCATCTACGCACAAAACGCGAGATGAGTAAGGTTCCGGCCCACTTTGAACTAATTCCGGAGATTAAAAAACTTCGTGATAAAATAGCACCTCAAACACTTCTCACCATCAACGGTGACATACATAACCGAATACATGGTATGGAACTCGTCCAACAATACGGAGTAGATGGCGTTATGATCGGCAGAGGCGTATTTCATAATCCTTTTGCATTTGCCAAAGAGGAACTCGAAACCCCAGAACAAGAGACACTGCTTGAGCTCTTACGCCTCCATCTAAGCCTGTGGGATTTTTATCATTCGCCAAATGCCGACAATCCACTTCCTATAGCTAGGTTTGATCCTCTCAAGAGATTCTTTAAGATTTATGTGCGTGATTTTCCGGGAGCTGCGGAATTACGCGACCAGCTCATGCAATCACGCAGTACAGATGAAGTCAGGACAATTCTTGGCCAATTCCTAGAGCCCAAAACCGCCTAGATTACCAAGTCCTGATAGGCTAGTAAGACTACCGAGCACTCCTGACAGCCCACCAACATTAATCAGACCACCAAGGCTGCCGAGCCCGCCAAGGGCATTGATCGACATATTATTTGCAATACCTAGTTGCGAGGTAATAGCACTAAATGAGCTCATCAGGCCGCTTAAATTACCTAGCCCACCGCCCCCTAAGAGATCACCTAAATTAGCGATGTTTGCGAGATTTGCAAGATTGCCAAGACTGCCAAGGCTGCCGAGCCCGCCCAAAAGACCACTAAATGATGTAACGAGGGTGGCAAGAAGGGCAAGGGAGGAGGCGAGAATTGTTTTGATAGTTGATGCCATTGTTGCAAAATTACTCATCTGCGACTCAGCCCTTGCTATGAGATCAGCACTATTCCAATTAAAATCGTTACATCCTGGCGCAGATGCGTTCACATTGGCATTGCCTTTGGATACATCAATATTCATTTGGCTTTCACCGTTCTTGATGCCACGTGCGCATTCTTTCATTTTGGCAATCTGACTTTTTAGATTACCAAACACTGTCTCTATCTTGTCGACAACAGCCGTCAGACTTTCTACGGCCTTTGTCACTGCACCTTGGATGTCTGTTAGCTGTGTTAATAGGTATTGATCTTCAACCTTGTTTACCAGTTCCTGCAAGCCTTCAAGCGTTTCCGTCTCTAAGACTTGCTGTTTCAGACTTTGCAGTTGCTCGACAACTTTTTGAGCGTATGATTTGACCTTGTCCTTGAGTGAGTCGGCTACTTTTATTCTTCCTTGAAATCCTTCTTTATCTTTGACGGCAGATAGTTCTGCCTGATCAGTAGAGATCTGAATCGTTGATTCTGCGTTGCTAATTTTCACGCTGATTTCCAAACTTTCAATTGTTTTTTTATACCGCTCTAATCGCCGGTCAATCTCCTTAAGGGTCTTTTCTTTTAACTCCTTGAACTTCGCCACTTCTGCTGCCGATTGCGCATTCGTTACCGCCATAGGTCCATATGCAGCCATGAGTAAACTAAGCAAAATAAATGCGAGCGCTGAGATTTTTTTGTTCATCATGAAGGCAAATGTCATTCTCATACTAGTTTCCTAAATCAATCCGTTTACTATCATCTTTCAGTGCGGCTTCGGCTGCCTTTTGGTGGTTGACCGATCGTTGAATATTTTGATCCAATTCAACAAGATTATTACTCAGCTCTTCTTTCGAAGCGACGGGTTGATCGATATTGGATTCTGTCGAAGATGGCTGATCGGTACCGATGACACCAAGAATGATGGCGAGCAGAACGCCAAATATGGCGATTGCACCAACGATAACACCGGCTATAATCCATAGTGTCTTTTTTGATTCTCTTCTATCCATATTTTTATTTCTAAGCCTTTCTTACAGACAAAGCAATCTCAACCAATGAATCTTTCACATTTGCCGAAAGCTCGAGCACGATGTCTAGCTGATCGGAAATGCCATTAAACGAGGTGAGAGTACCGCTAAAATTACCATCCTTCAGTTGAGCGATCAAGCCGATCGATGACGATAGAAACGAACGGATTGTTTGCATGGTGCTCTTAGCTTCATCCAACTTTGACTGCAGAGAGGCTGCAATATCATCGCGATGAAGTTCGACATTCAGATCATCACACCCCGGAGCACTGGCAGCTACGCTAAGGCCATTCGCATTCAGGCCGACATTGGCCGAACCTTCACCGCTTTTAACACCCTGAATACACTCTTTGACCTTGGTCACTTGAGTTTGGATTTTTGCAGCAACCAAGCGCAATCCATCAAGTACTTTTGTCAGAGTATCGATCGTCTTAGTGACGCGCGCCTGTACATGCGCGACGGCAAAATCTTCGAATTTCTCATCAAATTCTTTGGCGACGGCCTTGGCTTTCTCTACGGTATCAGCCGCATCGACTTTTGCTTTTAGATCTTTGAGCTTGGCAATCGCCTTGTCGTTTGCTTCCTGTAACTTTTTTTTCAACTCATTCGGGACGCTCAAACTGCTGGCAATACCATTTGCATCAACTGAAATAGAGTAGTCGCCACCCGAAGAAGTCTTAGCATCGGCTCTCAAGCCGTCTTTGCCAACACTACCGGAAACTTTGTCTCCCTTTGATGACTTCACTTCACCAGATGCGCCGTTCTTGCTGACACTACCAGTGGCACCACCGCCCTTTGATGACTTCACTTCGCCGGATGCACCATCTTTGTTGATTTTTCCGGATACACTGCCGCCGTTCGGACCTGTAACGTCAATGCTTGCACCGTCCTTACTTACAGAGATACTAACACTCAGCGCTTTGCCAGACTCTTCCAGCTTTTTAATATTTTTCGTGATCGCATCGGTTACTTTTTCTTTTAGAGTTGTAAGCGTGTCCCTCAGAGACATTTGTGCATGCACGGTTCCAACCGGCTGCGCGGCTACAAAAACAAGACAGAAGAGTATGAGAATAGTCTTTTTCATAATCAGCTACCTACCTTTGTCTGATTCTTACTTTCTTCAATCGCGGCACGAGAGGCTTTTTGATCGTCACGGGCTTGCTGCAATGCCGCATCGAGATCTTCCAAATCATTCTGCACTTCTTCTTCCGTCGCTACGGCCCGGGAAGTCGAAGTAGAACTTTCGGAAGTGTTCGTCGCGCTCTCGTCTTCACGAGTAGGCGTACCGAAGAGCAAATACAACACAAGGCTGACAGCTATGCAGGCAACAACCGCAACCCCGATAACAATCCATACGAAACGCTTGGATGTTGGATTATTTTCTTCCATATGTTTCCCTTGCTTACGTTGGTTTTTTATAAAATATACGCATTTATTTTACCATAAGCATAAGAAAAACAACAATTGATTTTCTCTCGAAAAAAGAGTAGTATAGCAGGAGTTTTATTAATAATCAAAGGTATTGTATGTCAGAACAATTATCTTCCCATCACCTTAGCGATCAAGAATCCCACGAAACACACTCACAAACAAGAGAAACTACCATGTACCAAGCAGAGAAGGTTATCGTTGAGATTCCCGAAATTCCAGCGGAACTCCTAAATACGTATAAAAAATTCGACGAAGAAAAAAAATACTTTTTCTTCTGTGGAGATGACCGTCCCCTTACGATAGAGAGCGCTTGGAACCTTAGTAAAACGGAGGAGACATTCTCAAGCCCGAAGCATGCTATACGCGGTTATGGCGGTGCTGTCGGATCTGCACGTACCGTGTCTGTAGCAATAATGGCGAATTCATCCGAAGAAACCCAGAAGATCCTGCGACCATATCGTGGTAACTTTGTGAATTGGACCAAAACCGTCGCAGAAAATGTGGCAAAGAAATCAAATCTCGTACCAGGTATTCATAGCGCTGAATCGAATGAGGGCAACCCGGAAAAGTTCAATCCTGACAGCGACAAAGGACTTGGTTGTGCATATGCAGCCAATGCTGAAGCAGTCACCGGTATCAACACATCACCGGAAATCGTCGCATTCGCCGAAGAAGTTATCCATCGGCTTGGCAGCAGTCCATGGCATCTCAACGAAATCGTAGAAGCAAATAAGGCGGTAAAAGACTTGTTTTCATTCGAAGGCGAACAGTCATTTAATATGACCCGCAAAGATGCCACCGATCTTCACCTACCGACAGCAGTACTCGCCGGCAATCACGCCCATGTTGAAGATGCGCGTATCGTCTTCAATCTCACAGATAACCTTGTCAGTGATCCCGAAGAGGCTTTGGAAATCGGTATGCCAGCGTATAATGTCGACGTTGTCATCGAATGCGCCGCTATCCTGAAAGCATATCCCGAACTTGAGCCGCGCCTGCTGCTCGAAGCAAAGATTCTCGATGCTTGCGCAACCGCTGAAGCTTTGGCAGATCACGACGGCAAACATGCTTGGGATTTCCAGTTTGAACGTATCGGCAACTTCGAAGATGCCGTATCTATCCTAGAAGAAGTCAAAAAGGAAGCAAAGAAGCAGCAATAAGCTGCTTCTTTCTTTTTGCCGTTTTCTTTTTTAGCCTCGACGATGTCGTCGACGTAAGTCGGCAACCTTCAGACGTACCGCATGGCGATCGACCAGCTGGCTGGCTTTTTCTAGTTCGACCTGGTCTTTGGCACTTTCCTTGAGCTTGAGTGCACGCTCCAGTGCAGCTTTTGCTTCCGATTCAACGATATCATCAGCATTGTCAGCTTCATCTACTAAGACTTTGATGCTTTCGGGCGTTACTTCAATCACGCCGCCCGAAACGGCGAAGAATTCCAGTTTACTATCGGCGTCGCCTTTTTGATAGCGAACGGCAATAGCACCAGGAACCGCCACGCTCACCAACGGTTCATGCCCAGGAAAGACGGCTATTTCGCCAGCAGCAGTCGGCAGAATGACTTCGTAGACATCCTGATCAACTTTGGTACCGGTCAGTGTGACGAGTTGGAATTTCACTACTTATCCTTTTTTGTCGATTTCTTGCTCGTTTTTTTTGCAACTTCTTTGTCTGTATCTTTTTTAATAGAAGCCTTTTTGCCGTTTTCGGCTGCAGCTTTTTCGCTCAACGGACCCGGAGCCATATAGAACCAGCTTTCTGGCTTGTCATCGTATTTACCAGACAAGATGTCGGCAGCATCTTTGATCGTGTCTTCGAGCTTCGCATAGACACCCTTATTACCAGTGAATTGCTCGGCAACGTGGAATGGCTGCGCAAAGAAGCGTTGCAAGCGACGAGCGCGGTTCACGGTTTGTTTCTGCTCATCAGAGAGTTCTTCCATGCCAAGGATTGCAATAATATCCTGCAGATCCTTGTATTCTTGCAGCGTGCGCTGAACTTCGCGAGCCACACGATAGTGCTCTTCACCGACAACCTCAGGATCAAGTGCCGTTGATGTGCTATCCAAAACGTCAACAGCAGGGTAGATACCGATTTCGGTCAGCGCACGATTCATCACGATAGTCGCATCAAGATGCGCGAAGGTTGTAGCCGGAGCAGGGTCAGTAAGGTCGTCTGCAGGGACATAGACAGCCTGGACGGAGGTAATTGAACCTTTCTTGGTCGATGTGATACGCTCCTGCAACATACCCATTTCCTGCTGGAGATTCGGCTGATAACCGACGGCGCTTGGCAAGCGACCGAGAAGGGCGGATACCTCGGCACCAGCCTGTGTATAACGGAAGATATTGTCGACGAAGAGAAGCACATCCTTACCTTCATCACGGAATGCCTCTGCCATCGCAAGACCGCTCAAAGCCACGCGCAGACGAGCCCCCGGTGGTTCGTTCATCTGGCCGAAGACAAGTGCGGTCTGAGGCAATACGCCCGCTTCTTTCATTTCGTAGTAAAGGTCGTTACCCTCGCGAGTACGTTCACCGACACCGGCGAAAACAGAGTTGCCTGAGTGGAACTTAGCGATATTGAAAATCAGTTCCTGAATCAACACTGTCTTACCGACACCGGCACCGGCAAACAGTCCGGCCTTGCCACCTTTGGTAAGTGGAGCAATGAGATCGATGACCTTGATACCGGTTTCCAAGATTTCCGTCTTGTTTGACTGTTCGGTGAGAGCAGGAGGAGCTTTGTGAATCGGAGCTGTTTGACCTTTCGGTGCGGGTTTATCGTCGATAGGTTCACCGACGACATTGAACATACGTCCCTGAGTTGCATCACCAACCGGAACACTGATTGGGGCGCCCGTATTAACAACAGTCTGACCACGCTTCAAACCATCCGTACTGGACAATGCAATCGTGCGGACCGTATGCTCATCGAGATGCTGTGCAACCTCAAGAGTAATCGTCTTACCTTCATGTTCGACATGAAGGGCATCATAGATTGCGGGCAATACCGCATCTTCACTGAATTCGACGTCAACAACCACGCCGACAACGGCAATAATCTTGCCGTCTTTCAACTTTGTTTTTTCTGCTGTCTTTACCATCTTATTCTCCTGTCTCCGTTACTTGCTCCTGGTTTTCTTGACTCTTGATATATCTTTTTGTGCGCCTCAGCCCGGCAACTTGTTCTCTGAATCTGCCGCTTCTTTTGGCGCGTAGCGTGGGTATCGGTATTTGATATCCCAGCGCATGCAACGCATGATCATGTGACATTCCGTACATGTGTCCGATCTGCCAATCTTTCAAACTGATATCGTATTCCGCCTGGATCGCACGGGTCATAGCAACGGCGATCTTGTGGGCAGCTTTCGTGATTTTTTGTTCACTATACAATGCTTTGTCGCCGTAGTGCTTACCTACATGATATTCAGCCCATTCCGCACCCGCATCGTACATGACACTAAAGAGATTCACATCCGTGTAATATTCGTCACGAGAGGTGCGGTTCTTTTTACCGCGCAGGCGCATCGCTGCCGTTTCGATCGGCGTAAGTCTCGGGAATGGCTGTATTTCCGTAGTCATAGGACTCATTCTTTCATTGCCTCCACGCCGCCACTGATTTCTGCCAGTTCTTGCGTAATCGCACCTTGGCGGGCCTTATTCATCGCCAAAGTCAGATCATCGATCAAATCGTTGGCATTGTCGGTTGCGTTCTTCATCGCAAGCATACGCATGATATACTCGCTGGCGCGCGCGCTGAGTAGGAAATAGTATACCTGGGCCTCAACAAGACGCAACGTTACGGCTTCTAATACCTCCTCGGCGCTCGGTTCGAATTCGGCAGTACGGATATTTTCACTTACTTCCTCGGTTTCCTCGAAACCGGCAGGCAAAATCCTTTTGACGGTCGCTTGCTGGCGAACACTGCTGATGAATTCGGTATATACCACATCGACAACGTCAACATCGCCATTATTGAACGCATCTACTGCCGTATCGACAATCGCACGCAGCTGACTCCCGGCTGGATCATCCGGCAGATCCTGGTATGCTGCAACGACGGTAACGTTTTTGAGTCGGGAAACAAAACGGTTGGCACGTCGGCCGATAGCAATCGTCTGGTTCTTGATGCCCGCCGCCTCATCGTCCATAAGCTGTCGAGCATACAATTTGAGTACGTTCGCATCATATGCACCAGCCAATCCCTTGTCGGTACCGACGACGATCAGCATGCGCGAACGAATCTTTTCCGGTGCACGGAAAAGCGGGTGACGGTCGGTCTCACCTTGCTTGGCTAAATGCGTCAATAGTTCACGAGCCGCATTTGTGTATGGCATCAAAGCTTTTTCAGCTTCTTGAGCTTTGCGCATCTTGCTTGCGGCAACAAGTTGCATAGCCTTAGTGATCTGCTTGGTTGATTTGACCGAACGGATGCGGTTTTTCAGAGCACGGGTACTAGGCATCGGTTTCCTCCTCGGGTTCGGACTCCAGTGTCATCTCATCGATTTCCGACAAGACCTCTGCGGATTGCGTAAGACGTGTTACCATTTCCTGATTCGGCGCTTCATCAGCATGGCACTCAGAGTCAACCGAAGGAGCACCTTCTATAGGCTTTTCACGGTGTTGACGGCCTAATGCAAAGGAGTTGACGATTTCCCAGCCATGATCTGAAAGCGAACCGGTCATTTATTCTTCGAATCCTTTCGCAACGCTTGTTGCAACCTTGTCAAACAACTTGGCAAACTTAGAATCCTCAGTGATCTTTTCTTCGCCCTTGTTCAATTCTTCCATGTCTTTCTTGTGGTCAGTCCACAGACGAGTGAGCAGGGCAGTCTTTGCTTCCTGAATCTTCGCAACCGGTACCTTATCAAAGGCACCACTGTTTACCGCATAGATCGAAGCAACTTGTTCCCAGACGCTCATCGGGGTGTACTGGGGCTGCTTCAGTAATTCAGTCAGACGCTGACCGCGCTCTATCTGATGCTTCGTCGCATCATCGAGATCGCTACCAAACTGAGCGAACGATGCGAGTTCACGGAACTGACTCAGGCCCAGCTTCAAGTGCGCACCAACGGACTTTACGGCCTTGGTCTGTGCGTCACCACCAACACGGCTCACCGAAAGACCTGCCGAGATAGCCGGACGGATACCCTGATTAAACAGGTCGGTTTCCATGAAGATCTGGCCATCGGTAATAGAAATCACGTTGGTTGGAATATAGGCCGAGATGTCACCAGCCTGCGTTTCGATGATAGGCAAGGCTGTCAATGATCCACCGCCAAGCTCGTCAGACAGCTTTGCAGAGCGCTCGAGCAGGCGAGAATGTAGATAGAAGACATCGCCAGGGAAAGCCTCACGTCCAGGTGGACGGCGAAGCAGCAATGACATCTGACGATACGCAACCGCGTGCTTGGTCAAGTCATCGTAGATGATAAGCGCATGCTTCTTATTGTCACGGAAGTATTCACCCATAGCGGTCGCCGCATACGGAGCAAGATAGAGAAGTGACGCAGGATCCGATGGACCGGTTGCAACGACGATTGTCTGATCCATCACGCCTTCTTCTTTGAGGCGTTCAACCAAACGAGCAATTTTGCTGAGTTTCTGACCGATCGCAACGTAGATATTAATGACTCCAGACTTTTGGCGACCTTGGTTAATCATGGTATCGATTGCGATAGCGGTCTTGCCGGTCTGACGGTCACCGATAATCAGCTCACGCTGGCCGCGACCGATTGGGAACATAGCATCGATCGCCATAATACCAGTCATCATTGGCTCATGGACATGTTTGCGGCCAAGAACACCGATAGCCTCGCGCTCAACCAAGCCACGATGCTTCGTTTTGATCGCAGGACCGCCATCAAGCGGGCGACCAAGCGGATCCACGACGCGGCCAAGGAGCTCTTCACCAACAGGTACGTCCAGAATCGTACCTTTCAGCGTTACTTTCGCACCAGCCACAACCTCTTCATCAGAGCCCAAGAGCACAGCTCCGATTTCATCTTCGTTCAAGTTCAAAGCGAATGCTTCGACAGTACCGCTTTTTGTTTCGATCAGCAGCACTTCATTGGCACCGGCACTTCGTAGGCCGTATACCCACGCAACGCCGTCACCGACGCGCGTAACGATACCGACACTTTCCAGATCGCCGGAAACATCCAACGACTGAATAGCATCGCGAAGTTCTTTACTAAGGTCATTTACTACTAGTTCTGGCATATGTGGTTCCTTATATCTTGGTTGCTCTTAGTTGGTTTAATCGGTGGCGCAATGACGCGTCCAGTCGTTCGCTCGGTGTTTCTATGAGCACGCCTCCCAAAAGGTTGGCATTAACGCTGGTTCTGAGTTTTACGTCATGTGCACCGGTTGCTTTTTTCAAAAAGGAAGTGATGGCATCTTTGGTATCAGCCGCGAGATCCCGGCTACTGACAACATCGGCGAGGAGTACACCGCGATCAGCCAGGGCGGCTTCGATATCGCGCACGATCAGACGTGCTTCACGAACGCGTTTGGTTTCAACTAGATAGGCGGCAAGTTGACGGGTTACATCATGACCTGCCAATAGTTCGTCGGCGAAATACGCCGCTATTTTGCGCCGGGGCAGACGGTTATAAGCCACTTAGGCCTCCTCCTTGACCGCCGTGGCAATAACTTTCTTATCGACGCTGTCGGCAAACGATTTGTTAACGATCTTCTCGGTAGCTAACGCGACCAGCTCGATCGTGTCGTTATGTAGGGCTTTTCGTGCAGCGATAACATCTTTTTCGATCTGCTCATGCGCATCCCGTACGATCTTTTCAGCACGGGCCTTCGCTTTCTTTTCGCTGTCAGCAATCATCGCTGCGGCTTCATCCTTTGCCGTCGCGACAATATCTTTGGCTTCGGCGCGGGCCTCTTTTAGCATCTGAGCGATTTCTTCTTGCGCACGTGCGGCTTTTTCTTCGGCCTCCGCCGCAGCCCTCTGACCAGCTTCGATGTTCTTCTGGCGTTCATCGACAGCACGGATCAGGATAGGGTAGACATATTTGCTCAATAGGACAATCAGAATTACGAATGCTACTGCTTGAAACAGAAGCATTGGACCATTGATACCTAGCGAGCTAAAAATGTCGCCGCCGGCCTCATGCGATGATGCTGCGAATTGATACAGGTGGCCTGTCATACGGTTCCTCTTATCCCGCTACGGCTCGAGCGATAAATGCTACGACGATACCGATGATAGCCAGTGAGTCGGCAAAGACAATAGCCGTAATCATCAGTGTTCGGATCTCGCCGAGCTTTTCAGGATTGCGGCCAAAAGCGCCCAATGCGCCGCCACCGATTACACCGATACCGACCGCCGCACCAAGGGCAGGCAGGGCATACGCTAACACAAATGCTAGTTGTTCCATTAGTTTTTACTCCTTTATTTATTACCTATATTATACCATCATTCCGTCTGTACTGCCGCTTTGGGAGTATCAGTAGGCGGATGATCGGTGATGTTGGGCTGGGCCTCGTCGTGCGAGCCATGGCTCTCGACTGCCAGCGAGGTAAAGATGACTGTCAAAACAAAGAATACGTACGCCTGAACAAAGCCGATAAACAGCTCAAAGGCAAGGAACGGCGGCAATGCGATCATCGCAAAGTAGCTAGTCATGACAGATATGACAACTAGTAGAATTTCGCCCGCGAAACAGTTACCGAACATTCGGACGCTTAGAGCCGCGTATCGCGAAAACTCACCGATAAATTCCAGCACGCCCTCAAACGAACCTATTGGATCTTTGATCGGATTGCGGAAGTATCGTTTCAAATTACCAATAGGACCATGTGCCTGTAAAGCAAAATATTGTACCGTCAGCAATACGATGATCGCAACGGCGAATGTGAAGTTCAGATCCGCCGTAATCGCGCGCAGAACCGGCACATCATTATAAAAGACTGTATCCAAACCTGGCAGCACGCTCATCCAGTAACCGAACAGCATGAAGAAGAAAATTGTCAACGCAAGCGGCGCGACCTTACGAGCAAGTTTTTTGTCGGGGATAATGCTATATACCTGACCAAGCATACCTTCGAACGCCCACTGAAACAGACCAACGAAGCGATTGTATTCACCGCGCTTGACTTTGCGCGTGACATACCAAAACACGCTCAGCATCACCAGTAAGCTGACGGTACCTGTCAATAATGAATTCGTTACAGGAAAACCGCCTATGTGGAATAGTGGCTGTGCTGCCACGTGGATTTCAAAACCGGTAGATGAAGCAAAATTATTCAGCATGACTTTCTTCCACTTGCTTGTATTGCTGTCGGACCAGCAAAATCGTGATCACGACGCCGACGACTAGACCGCCGACCGCAAAAATCGGTTCGGTACCGGCAATGTCGTCAATCCAGAGGCCGATCAGCGAGCCACCGAGTGTCGGCACGAACATGCGCCATGTCGTGTCTGCGGCGGTTGCGAACAATAAAATTGCCATCGATTTGGTTGTTTTCCCCGACGGCACATCTTTTTTGTCGCTGTTTTTTGCCGAAGCAGCGCTCATCTATATCCATACTGTAACAGGTTAGGCGCAATTTGCCAACAGTCTCATTTTACAAACTTGTCGAGCAAAGATATAGTGACTATAGATAGTAGTCAAATCAAAACAAAAAGGAAATGCATGAACATACGACAGCAAAAAGGTTTTAGTCCTTTGGAGGCGATCCTTACTATCACCGTATTAATTCTCGCGAGCATTGTTGGCTGGTTGTACTTCACTAATATGAATAAAGATCATTCCGCCAACAACAGTGTTAATACAAACGAAGCATCTAGTGCCGGCAAAGAGTCACCCGAATCAAGCATTAACGAACAATCCGTGAGCGATACTGCTGAGAAATCAAAAGATAAAACAACCGACTGGACAGTGTATCGACCAAAAAACAAAGCCTATACCATCAAACTGGCGGATGGCTGGACTATTCGGCCAAAGGCATCTGTCGACAATGATGGTTTCTACACGATTGGCAGCCTAGCACTCCGTGAAGGCACGCCCGCAAAAATTATTGGTCCAGATACCGGACCTGCAAGAGGGTTCGACTCCTGCGCAAACGAGACCTATTTCGTCTTTGACTACTTAGACTATACCTTTCCGGATAAATATAGAGATCCAGAAGCAAAGGCCCTAAAAACCCATAGCGGCACCCGTATCGAGAAAAGTGTCAATGAAGACAAAACCATCTACCGTTACGTTGTCCTCGGTAACAATGAATATATTCATGCCACATATCAAGTCTGCCCAGGACAGCCTGATTATTCTAATATTGTCGAAATGGTTATAAAATCTATCAAAATGGATTAAGACACCTGCAGGTATGCCACGACGACATAGATACCAACAACATGTTCGTTTCACTTTTCCAAAAGGGGAGAAGGGTAAAACCCGTTATCCAAACAAAGAGGCGGCCGAAAAAGCCGCGGAAATTCGTATGCTTCAAAATCCGGGGCTTGAGTTAACTGTCTACCAAGGCATTGACAAAGGATGGTATCTGACACGGAATCAGGAACCTGAACGATTTGCTACAATGTAATTTGTATATAGAAACCGTATTTGATATACTATACATAGTATAGTAACTGGAGAGGGTACCGTATGAGTGACACAAAACCACAAATCACAATTTACAGCACAGCATGGTGCGCTTTTTGCAAAACCGAAGCACAGTGGCTTGACCATCTCGGTATCCCGTATGTCAAAAAAGATATCGAAGAAGACAAAGAAGCGTATGAGGAGCTCATGCAAAAAAGCGGCGGCAGCTACAGCGGCGTACCAGTCACTGATGTCGCAGGTGATTTGATCCTCGGTTTCGATCGCCCAAAGTTGCTTGATGCTATCAAACGGCACAATCTCAATCCAAAATCGGCATAGAGCATAGCATATACCCAATGCGCTACAAAGGCTCGGCCGCAGCTTCGTGAATCAGTGTAATGCCAATAAGCAGACTATAACCGACTCGTCATCTGACTGTATTGGGTATAATTAAAGTAATGACAAAGAAAGTAGCGAAACTGCAAGACGGCAACGAGATTGCCTATTGGACCCATCACGACAACAAAAGACGAACCCTTATCCTCGTACACGGATTTACCGGTTCGCATGCGGGATTCCAATACCTCGTTCCATTACTCAAAGACTTTCGATTGATTATCCCTGACCTACCAGGATTCGGCGTAAGTCCGTTGCCGCACAACAAACTGACACTTGCTGAGCTTGGCAAGCTGCTCGCAGAGTTTGTCCAGGGACTCAAACTGAAAGAATCGCCATACTTGGTCGGCCACTCAATGGGATCACTCGTCGTATGCGAAGCAGTCAAACAACATCCTGAACTCTTTGCTAAAAAACTTGTTCTCGCCAGTCCGGTTCCATCTCCAGTGACCCTGCTGGATGGACGCAAACCCGGCGCAATACTTAGTAAATTATTCTACGGAGCTAGCCATCGGTTGCCATATGCCGGCAAACGTATCGCTGTCAGCCGTAAAATCAGTCGAATCGGAACCGACCTGATAATGACTGCGAAACATATTGATCTAAAAAAGGCTATTCGCGAACATCACTACGATAATCTCAATTACATTAGTGATATCGGCTGGTATCGACGTCTGTATAAAGAAATCAATAAAACGGGTATTAGTAACTATTCTGATATTCTAGAAGCGTTCGATATATTGATCATCAACGGAGAAAATGATGTCGTCACACCGCTCAAACACCAACGTCGTGCCGCCAAACTGCTCAGAGCGCAGATCATTGTCGTGCCCGAAGTAGGGCACTTGGCTCATTATGAAAAACCAAACGAATTAGCCAAAGCTATTTCTGATTTTCTGCAATAACAGCTTTGTACAGTTTTTCAAATCTTGGAATCACTACACGAACATCATGTTTTTTGGCAATCATAATACTGCGCTTGCCGTACTGCGCACGTTTCTTTGGGTGATCAAGTAAATCCATCAATGCCTTTGCCATTGCCTCAATATCGTCGACCGGCACCAGGTGGCCGTTCTTACCGGTCAAACACAGTTCACCCAACGCGCCCGCATCCACCGCGACGACAGGTTTGCCACTTGCCATCGCTTCCAGCATCGCCAGACATTGCAATTCGGTCGGAGAAGGCATGACATAGATATCACCGACACGCTGCAATTGCACCAAATCCTCATCGGATACCAGCCCGGTAAACGTGATATGGTCGCCAAGTTGCAGAGTCTCAATCAATTCATCGAGCTTTTCACGGGCATTGCCGTCACCAACAATAACCGCATGAAAATCTTTGCCGGACCATTTCAATAGTTCAAGTGCCTGCACAAGGATGTGTATATGCTTCTCTTCGTCAACACGGCCGATATAACTGATCAATGTCTTGTCGCGCGGTATACTGAACTTTGAAAAAATCTCCGGGTCCGGTTTTTCTGGATAAAACTTATCTAGATTGATGCCGTTACTGATAGCTATGGCAGGTGCCTCGATACGGTCGGTATTGAATAACTTGATAGCAGATTCCGTGGGCATGATGATACGTTTCGCGCCGCGATAGAGTAGTGCGCCGTATTCGGTCAGGATATAGCTGAACGGACGTGAGACTGGCGCAAGGATCTTGATGTTCTTGATCATGTTGTCGGGCATGACATGATTGGTAGCTACGACAGGGACGCCGCGATGCACTGCCGCACGTAACATACTGAGCCCCACGGTAAGTTGGGTGTGGACATGAACGATATCAGGCTGGAATTCATCCAATACCCGCCGCATTTCACGATCATATGTCACCGAGACACGTAAATTCTTTCGAAAAGCCAAACCGAATGAACGAATCCGAGTGATCTCATAATTTTCGTCGATTTCTTTGTAGCCGCGCCCTGTCTGCGAAGGGGCTACGACCATGACGGTGTGACCATTCGCAGCAAGACCCTGAGCGAGTGTTCGAGCTGCCGTAGCGACACCGCTTTTCATCGGCCAGTGCTGGTCGTTCGCGATTAAAATACGCATTGGTTATTGCCAATTATACCATGCTGTCTATGTTAAAATGATGTGCAATGGGAAGTTACCATCCATTCTTGAAAGCAATTCCATATACGATTATTCTGTGCGCTATTACACATTTATTCCTTAGTCTCTTCTATGGACTCCTTCATAACGATTTAAACAGTATCAATATGTTCCATGTCCTCGGGTTCGACCTATTTTGGCCAGAGTTAGGCAAGGGAGCATTCAACGCATTTCTTGGCGCACTTGTCGTTGCTATCGCAGGCATTACTGTTGCATTGACGCTTCAATGGCGTGATAAGCGAGCAGACCACATGCGTGAAATGGCCAAGAAGACAAAGCACCGTAGCAAGGAGAAGTAAATGAGACTTTTCTTTGATGCGCGCTATATTAATGTCGATTTTCATGATGGCATTAGTCGCTATACAACAGAGTTAGGAAACGCCTTGGCAAAACAAACAGCTGTCACTTTTATCATTTCCGATAGGGCACAGCTTAAGTTCCTACCAGAACATGCCGAACATATCATCATCCATCCAGTCACGTCGTCCAAAGAACCTTTTACCAGTCTAATCCTTAATCGCTACGAACCCGACGTGGTTATTTCACCTCTGCAAACCATGGGGTCGATTGGCCGCAAGTTCAGGTTGATTCTCACACTGCATGACCTGATATATTACAAACACCGCACCCCGCCACCGCAATACTCCCAACTCATACGCCTCGGCTGGCGTCTCTATCATACGACTTATATACCTCAGAGATTAACTCTGAATCAGGCCGACATCGTAGCAACAGTCAGCGAAACATCTAGACGTGAAATCCTGGAAGCGCGACTCACCAAGCGGCCAGTCATTGTCGTATCAAACGCCGCGCGTGATTTGTCGCATTATCTAAAAAAACCACCTTTTATTACTGACAAGCCAAAGAACTTGATCTATATGGGGGCATTTATCCCATACAAAAATGTCGAAACATTGATACAAGCTATGGAATTTCTACCGGGTCGAACATTACACTTGCTGAGTCGCATTAGTCCGAAAAGAAAAGCTGAGCTTCGTAAACTTATTCCAAAAAATACTAATGTCATCTTTCATGGTGGTGTCAGCGATGAAGAATATGCTCACTTGCTCGCAG
>Ga0182748_1000211_pt1 | contig 66988 bp, 59 predicted proteins | sample eDN3rd37CKraftOP_FD_128877 | JGI IMG/M metagenome (GOLD analysis project Ga0182748, IMG submission 128877) | Enriched Organic Plus compost microbial communities from Emeryville, California, USA - eDNA 3rd pass 37_C Kraft OP (version 2) (version 2) ... | reverse complement strand
TGTCCCGACTCCTGCTGTGATAAAATCTTAATGATCTGCGATTCGCTAAACTTACTTTTTTTCATTGTCCCTAAATTATAAAACTACATTAATAATCGTAGCTGTTTGTAGGGAAGATTACAGCATTACACGTCGAAATCTTGTTGTACTCTCTCTTTAGTCACTTTCACACTAAATTCTTGCGCCGATAGATTAAATACAAAAAAATACAAGTAACTACAACAGCTATAACAATCAAATGTTTCATATTAATTATTTAAATAAGAGTTGATTCTTTGAAGAAAAAGAGGAAATCCAATTTCCCTAATCTTATCTCCTGAAAACCATCTTCTGTATTGACCATTCCAGGATACTTTCTATTTTGACTTAAATCTAGAAACGAGATAAACATCATGTTTTCTGTTTGCCCTTCTCCCTGAGCAGCAAATCTGATATCCGTACCTTCATAAATTTCTTTAAAGTAACCATGTAAAAAATTTATGTATTGGTACTGGATAACAAATGAAATAGGTTCTATCTGGCGCTAAATAATGTATGGCTTATATACTATTTAAAAACGTCATTAATACACTAGATCGTTTTTCTTCATAAAGATAGACACAATCAAAGTGTTCTCAAAATAAATTGTAAAAATGACATGAATTAAGTTTTTGGGAAAGCTTTGTATATCAATTTACTGCAACAAAATTTAGAGTTTAAAACATTATGCATGATCAAAACACAGCGTTCCAAAACTTGTTTTGGATTACAAGGGCGCTTTCTACAACCATACCGGAAGGCGGTAATTAAACGTACATAATTGTTAATACCGATAACGCTGGTGATACTGTGCAATCAGCTGTGCAAGTTCCTCAAATCCGATGGCGAGCTGATCTGCTGACACGGGTATGCCGTTTGTCTCGACATTTTGGTATAGGGCGGGACCAAGTGCCGGAATATCACGACGGGCGTCCCTCAATTTCAAAAAAACAAAATGTATTCCGTGTCTCTTTTCGGTCCTTAAAGATTCGATTGAACTCCACCGCAACAGGCCAACCTGTTTACCCAAGGGGGTCGCCTTGTAAGTGATGCCTTCGGCATTCAATATCAGTCCGATGCTGTCGCCATTACCCAGTTCCTTCGCTGCCTTCACCACAACATAGATCCCTAGCGCCCCTAGCATCGCCGTCATAAGACCGTGGTATAGTCTTATTTTGTCCGCGATAAAGAAAATGTAACAGGAAAAACACAATGCGGCTATTGTGAAGATAAAGCCAACCAACAAGTTCTTAATCCGCTTCTTTTTGTCAAATTTTATAACCGTCTCTTTCATATATCTTATGATATAATTTTTATCATTTTTCCGGCTGCGTCCCCTGGCAAGAAGAAGGCGCCGTGTTCATTTGAGTACAAAATGATATTAGCTCACCAAATATAGCGACTTAATGGGTTCAAATCCCGACTTTTTACAATTCGCAGTCACTGGATTAAAAAACGATGTATCTCCTTCTAGTATCGCTTGTACCGGCATGGCGTATCCTGGGGATCCGAATAGAAATACAATGGCCCAGCGTATGAGGATCGCCGGGCCATTACATTTAATTGCTGATGCGGGTGCTTTCTAAAACTTATAAGCGAGATTGAGCCTAAATCCCTGAGGGTTGACAACGCGCCATCCGTAATGTGTATAGCGCCATGCACCGGGATAGAACCCCACATAATTGTATCGGTTGGTCACGTTGTTGACCAGCAGCGCAATATGATAGTTGTTCTTCTGATAAGAGGCTCCAAGGTCTATCGAAAATAGATCATCTGGCAGGTATTTGTGGTCCTGCACCACAGGCCAGGTCGCGCGTTTGGCCTGATATTCATAGCCGGCAGAAAACCCCAGTCCTTCGAGATTGCCATCGGCGATTGTGTACTTAATCCAGCCATTGCTGATATGCTTTGCTGTGCCGTACAGCATGCCGCCGATCTTTTGGGGGTCATTATCCTTGGTTACTTTGGCATCGGTAAAGGCATAGTTGAATACGACATTCCAGTTTTTGCCGACCGCACCATTGACGTCGAGTTCTATCCCTTTGGATGTAGCCTCTCCCGTCTGCTCGGACCGGCCGGGATTGTCTACTCCCGCCGCAGTAAGCATATTGGTCTTTGTCAGATGGTAGGCCGTTATATTGGTCATAAGTTTATTTTGTAGCCAGGTCTTCTTGAAACCGATCTCCTTGTTGCGTCCGTACGACGGATCCGGACTGCCGCCGTCCACAAGCAGGCCGGTCTGCTCCTGAAAGGTCTCGTCATACAGCGCGTAAACCGTCAGTGTAGGTGTAAGCAGTCCGGTAATGCTGAAGCGGGGTGTAAAGGCCTCGTTTTTCACCTCGTTGCCACTGTTGGCAGCAGATACTTTTTTCGTCGCTGTATAACGGAGCCCTGCAGCAATACGCAGTTTATCCTGCAGCAGGCGAACCTCATCCTGTACATGCACCGAACTGTACGAATAGTCAGACAGCGAACTTGCTCCGCGTTCACGCAGTGGCCGGGTACGGTCATAAGTAGGCAGCATATCCTTGGTCAGATTTCCGTAAACAGGATTATAGATATTAAAGATCACTTCGCCTGCGGCATTGACGGGTAGCCCCCTGCTCTTATCCACTATACTGCCGGCTACGCTCCAATCTGCAACGTAAAATTTCTTGCCCATATCCAGTCCAGCCAGAATGTGATGGCTGACAGCACCCGTGCTAAACCTTCCCCGCGTAAATACCTGCCCTACAGTAGAAGTGTTGAGTGCATCGTTGATGCTGACGTTACGGGTCACATCCCCTTTTTTCAATCCTTCGGATCCGTCGGCCAGCACAATACTATTGTAATTGGCATAGATAGATGCGCCTTCCATTTCCGAGCGTACATAGCCAAACTGCGCCGTCAAAAGCCAGTCGTCATCAAAATTGTGGTTGATGGTCCCATAGACGTTATGCTCCCGTGACTTCGTAGGATCCATAATCGGATCACTGAATGAAAAGTTTTTCTTCACTTCCTTAAAGCCATCAATACCATAGGCATATTTGGCGAACCCACCTTCAAAATTATTTTCAGAAAGAATATACTCAAAAATCACATTGGTATGCTCACTGGCATTATATTTAAAAGAAGGATTAATCACATACTGCTCATGATTGACATACTGTTGGAAATTGCCCTTTTTGGTGCCCATCAGGTTGAATCTTCCGAGAAACTTACCGTCACTGCTCAGCTGCTGATCGATATCAACAGCCGCCCGCAGCAGACTGTAACTGCCCAGCGTCATCTGCGCTGTCCTCCGGTTGATGCCCGTAGGCTTTTTGGTGACAATATTATAAAAACCACCGGGCTGGGTATTGCCCATCATAAAACCTGCCGGACCTTTGACAAACTCCACACGCTCCACAAAAGCCATGTCCTCCCGCAGCGGACCAAAACTCCCGCTGACATCCATGCCATTTCGCAGGTTGGAGGCCTGAAATCCACGCACGGCAATGCCAACGCTCCCCTCTTCTTGATGGGTGATCGTACGCACACCGCTGACATTACGTGACAGCCCCTCGGCCGTAGTCAGTATCATCTGATCATTCAGCAGACGCTGATCAATCACCTGAATATTTTGCGGAGTCACCAGCAGGTTTTCCCCCAACCGCAATGTGGAAGATGGAATCGTCGTCTTATTGGCAACGACATTGGCTGTAGACAATGTATAGGTTTTCGTGGTATCTATCTTGACTGAATCAGCGGCAGAACTGCTCTTGCCGCTTTTTTCCCTTGCTGTACCTGTTTGCTGTGCTATGGTGGCTACCGGTAAAATCAATATGCTCCAGAGAATACTTTTCTTAAACATGACTTATTTAGAATTAATATAATTAAATTTACACCGCAAAAGTAGAGGACATTTGCTTATTCGAATTTCGAATTCGGGAGAAAAACATTAGAATATGGGAGCGAACACACAGTGGGAACTGACAGGTCAACTGATGGAATTTTATGAGCGTGATGAGCAGGACGGTACAGTCAGCCATTTAAACACGGCACTGGGAGAATTTTCAACAACCTACATCTTTGATAGCCCCGAATTTATTGTCAGAGACTATGCGTATACGTATGCCGACGATATCACGCTGTCCTACCAAACTGCAACGAAAAACTATATACAGATTGCATTTTTCCTCAACGACGAACTGCTTATAGATCGCATCAATGGACAACAGAACATTTACCGGCCGCAGCACAACTACATCTATTTCACACCTTGTGGATCAGAGGTCGATATTTATTTTAAAAAGGGCGTAGTTTATCGCAACCTTGACATATATGTTGAATCAGACTATTTTCATGAGTTCGCAGCACAGATCCCTGCACTGGGTTCTTTCATCAGCGCGGTAGACAGCAACGCTTTTGTCCGGCTGGCCGAACAAGGCATTCCCATCAGTCCACAGATGCAACTCATACTCAAAGAAATGAAAGCTTGTGACAAGAAGGGATTACAGCGGCTGTACTTTATGAAAAGCAGAATACTCAATCTACTGCAGCTTTTGTTTGAATGGATCGACCTGCATGGAAATACTGATGCGCCGACATGTGCCTTCAAGGAAACACCGACCGGTATCTACCATGATGTTCAGGAATTTATCGTCAATAACACATCTCAGTTCTACACCATCGAACAACTGTCCGCATTGTTTGGAATTAATGAATATAAACTGAAAAAAGGTTTTAAAGCCAGCTTCGGTATGGGACTCTTTCAGTTTGCCACCAAGGTACATATTCAGGAAGCACGCTCGCTATTAAAAACAACGAACCTGTCCATTAAGGAAATTGCGTTTCGTACCGGCTATTCGTCGCCGTCTTCTTTTTCTGTAGCCTTCAAAAAACATTGCGGCATCTCGCCAAACCGGATTCGACGAGATCAGGCTTCGTCCTAACTACAGCGAGCAAACCACACCCGCTTCACAACAGGCGACCATGAGCTGGATCACGCGCTTTTTTCAATAAAATTTGCGTAGCTAAATAACGACACATATATTTGAGTCAAATGATTTCACTATGAATTTGAGACGGGATGTTTTTCAGGCAATCGCTGATCCAACCAGAAGGGCCATACTGCTGCTGCTGGCTTCGCAATCCATGACTGCAGGCGCCATAGCAGCCAATTTCGATACGGCCAGACCGACAGTTTCCAAGCATCTTCAGATTCTCTCCGAGTGCGAGCTCCTGCAGGCGAGGCAGAACGGCCGTGAGATCCACTACCAGCTCAACCCGGCGAAAATGAAGGAAATAGCGGATTTCATCGAACCGTTCCGCAAGATGTGGGACGACCGCTTCAATGCCCTCGAAACCCTGATGAAGAACTATAAGGACAGTTAAAATGGAACAGAAAACAACAATACAAGCCGAGGAAGGCAAACAGGAAATCGTCATCACGCGTGAGTTTGATCTGCCTGTGCAATTGCTCTTCAGAGCTTACGATGAGGCGCCCCTGTTTGAACAATGGATGGGAACAAAGGTACTGAAATGGGAAAACCACAAACATGGTTCTTATGTTTTTGAAACAATGCGCGACAATAAGGCTGTATTCAGAGCGAATGGCACCATACACGAAATCGTCCGCAACGAACACATCACGCGCACATTCGAAATGGAAAACTCACCGCTTCCGGTGCAGCTGGAATTCCTGACATTTGAAAAAATCGGGGATCAGCGCAGCAGACTGGTCATGCAGATCGTTTTCAAATCTGCCGACCACCGCGACCAGCTGTTGATGATGCCTTTTGCTCAGGGTATCAATATGGCTCACAACAGACTGCAGGACATGCTCACCAATTTAATTAAACAAACTCAGGTAAAATGAATGTAGATGCTGCCCATTTCTTTGAAAATTCCAGCAGATGGAATAAAGAATTCAACAGCTCAGATTTACCAACGCTGCAGATATCGAAGCGCTCAGAAGCAGTATCTCAGATTATATCCGCGAAGCCATCGACGTCGAAAAATCAGGACAGAAGGTCAGCATGCGGAAAACCGAAGACTACCCCGTACCTGAAGAGCTACAAAGGGCATTTAACGAGGATATCGCATTCAAAGATAGCTTCCAAGCGCTGACTCCGGGACGGCAGAAGGCGTATCTCTTTTATTTCAGTCAGGCAAAGCAGGCAAAAACCCGCGAATCACGAATCGAAAAATATTATCAGCAGATCCTCGATGGAAGGGGCATGGACGACGCATAATATCATACAGCCGTATAGCCGCCGTCCACCAGATAGTATCCCCCGGTCATAAAAGACGACTTGTCCGAACTTAAGAAAATGACCAGTTCGGCCACTTCTTCGGCTTTCCCCAGCCGGCCAATCGGATGTTTGCTGATCAGGGTGTCTATATGTTCTTGATCAAGCTGGGCTAACAATGGTGTATCGATATAGCCTGGTCCGACCGCATTGCAGCGGATATTTTTTTGACCATACTCGGCGCCTATATTTTTCGTCAGCCCGACAACAGCGTGCTTCGCAGCGGTATAGGCACTCGACAGCGGAGCGGCGACCGTCCCGTGGATAGATGCCATATTGACGATGACGCCTCCACCGTTTTTTTCCATGGCCTCAAGCTGATATTTACAGCCATAAAAGACGCCATTAAAATTAATGTCAATTACCTTTTTCCACCCGTCCAGACTGTAATCTCCCGTCAGAGCGGCCTCACCGCCTATTCCGGCATTATTGCATGCTATATCCAGACACCCGTAGGTGGCTACCGCAAAATCTACCAGTGCTTTATTGTCTGCCGCAGATGAACTATCGGCTTTAAAAAACACAGCTGCCCCGCCCTGATCTTCAATCTGTTTTACCGCTGCAGCTCCTGCTGCCTCGTTGATGTCTGAAACCACCACTTTCGCTCCTTCTCTACTATAAGCCAGCGCAACAGCAAGCCCAATGCCTGAGCCTGCGCCGGTAACCAACGCTACTTTATCTGCTAATGCATTCATATCTTATAATTTTTATTACCTATACAATTTACGAAAATCAACGCAGAAGCCGGCAGAAATTGCCCCGCGGTCGTTGTAAAACGAAACTCAGATGACAATCTCTTCTCCTCCGCCCGCGCCGTGTAGAATTCTGCCGATCAATCCTGCAGCTGTGGATATTTTTGATACAGTCTGTCCAGGAAAAACCGGCCCATCAACTGGAACCTGGCCTGCGCTTCGAACATGCCGGGCCCTGGTGAAATCAGGCCGGCAGGCATGCGCTGCACGGTACCGTAATAGATGAGATCCAGTCCATTACCGTTCACATCAAGATGCATTTTTTTAGGCTTCAATCCCATAATGGAGCCCATACGCGTGACCTTTTCAGAGCTACTGATCTGCGCGGGACGGGCATCCAGGAGGGTCTCATGGTCAAAGACGAGGTGATCCCGGGCTTCGCCCTCGTCAAAAAAGATATAGTGCAGTTCCTGGTTACTAAGAATCAGATAGGAGACATTGTCGCGTTCGCGATACTTTGCCTTTACACCTACAGCAGCCCATGCCGCTGTCTTAGCCGCTGTCGCGGCGGCCGAAGCAATCTTGTCTCCGACAGTGGCAATATAGGCGCATTGTGTAAACGCGTCAATCAGAGCCCCGTTCATCTGTTTGCTCAGTTCACTGAATTCATGCTGCAGCAAATCATCTTTAACGGCTACGGCCATAGAGAGACCGGCTTCCCCTTCATACTTCTTGGCTGTATCCTTTTGCTTTTTCATCATAACGACAGAAAGAAGTACACAGGCAGCGACAATGACCACAAAAACACTGATATATAAGATCATAGTTAATTCATAATTTAGTTCATGGTTAGTATTTCAGAAACAGCCGAGAGCGTTCCTCAGCAAGAATGTACCCACTCGTACACGAATGAGAAACAACAAAAATTTTGCCAAAACTTACAACATTCGGTGCGGATAGTGCTTGTTGTTTAAGGCAGTCTGATGCATGTCGACCCATATATGGCTGTACGCCTGCTCGAGCAGCCAATGTGGCGAACTGCGCATGTCAGCATCCTGATCATTATTGTATATAGCCGGAAACTCAGCTTCTTTGACCCGCAGCAGCACGATGACAGCTCCCTCCATATGCAATGGAATATCGCTCAGGACCAGGTTATAGAAACCTTCTTCGAGCAGATCAGCATTAAATCGTTCCAGACTTTCGTAACTACGCTCCAGTTTGCCGACGAGCTTTTCCAGATCTTGTGGATAATGGAGCTCCACATAGGCTTCAAACAGTCCGGCGCCCTCATTATAGGATCCTGCTTTCATCAGATTTAGCGCCTCATTACGGTATACCTGTAAAAAACGGTCGGTCGCAGGCTCCGAATAGGTTCCGCCGGCAGGCTTTCCATCCCGGCCCAACGCCCAGGCTTTGAGCTCCGCCAGCCGCGCTGTTTCTCTCATTTTGTAGTCCATTGTGATAAAATTATCTGCCCGTGGGCTCTTCTTATCTGTTAGTGTTCTCTTTCTTTAAGCTCCAGCTGCAGCAGGATGTCACGCTTTTTCCCTTCAATCAGTGATAGGTTACCGGCTACAAAAACACCTTTTTCACCGGAGTTACGGCTTATACCATATACAGTAGATTCATCCCCCGGATCTGACGCCCCTTCATAACGGTATAGGTAATCAATCTTATATTCATCGGCGTGCGCCAGGAGTTCATCAAATTCAACATTATAATCTATCGTATACCCCATACCACTTAATTTTTCCAGCGCAACACTGGCCGAAGAGTATCCATGCATTCTTTCCATAGCTGATTGTCTTAATCTGTTGTAAATCTATTTTTATTATAAAACGATTAGCCCGCGGCTTTTGTTTTCGCCAATTCCAAATAGTTTATTCGGAATCATATTTCTATTTTTGTGAAAAGAAAACGCAATCTGACATGGCAAATCTCATAGCTCCGGCTTATCAGCATACCCCACAGCTGGCATTCCAACGTTTGCTCGATGTACTGTACACCTTAAGACTGGAATGCCCCTGGGATAAGAAACAGACGATGGAATCGCTGCGCCATCTTACGATGGAAGAAATGTACGAACTGACTGACGCGATCCTGGATCAGGACTATCCGGAAATCAAGAAGGAACTCGGTGACGTGCTGATGCACCTGGTGTTTTATGCGCGTATCGCTGAGGAAGAAAACAGGTTCTCGATCGTGGATGTGCTCAACGCCATCTGTGACAAACTGATCATCCGCCATCCGCATATTTATGGAGACGCCAACGCGGACACCGAAGAACAGGTCAAATCCAACTGGGAGACAATCAAACTTAAAGAGGGCAACGCTTCAGTACTTTCGGGTGTACCAAAAGGGCTGCCGGCTCTAGTCAAGGCTTACCGCATTCAGGACAAAGTCCGAGGGGTCGGATTTGACTGGGAGGACAAAAAACAGGTATGGGAAAAAGTGGAAGAGGAACTGGCCGAATTCAAAGCCGAATTTAATATTGAATCGACAGATACGGTAGACCATAGCCGTGCCGAAGCTGAATTTGGAGATCTGCTGTTCTCCTTGATCAACTATGCACGGCATATCGGCATCAACCCCGAAAATGCGCTGGAACGTACCAATAAAAAGTTTATCGAACGCTTCACGTACCTGGAGCAGAAAGCAGCCGAGAATAAACAGCGCCTGCAGGACATGAGTCTCGAACAAATGGACGTATACTGGAATGAAGCAAAAACATTAAAAAAATGACAGCAGCCGATCATAAGGCGGCCCTACATGGGCATTTTAATTCGACTTTGTCAAATTAATGCGTAAATTCGCAGGAATATGGAAACAGTTGTTAGCGGTATCAGAAGTACCGGAAAATTACATTTAGGAAATTACTATGGTGCATTGAGCAATTTCGTGAAAATGCAAAATGAATATAATTGCTTTTTTTTCATTGCAGATTTACACTCCTTGACCACGCACCCTACCCCACATGGTCTACAAGGAACTGTACGGCAGGTTATCGTCGAATATCTCGCGGCGGGCATAGACCCCGAGAAATCCACCATTTACGTGCAGTCTGACGTCCCCGAAGTAGCCGAGCTCTACCTGTACATGAATATGAACGCTTATCTGGGTGAACTGGAACGGGCAACGGCATTTAAGGATAAAGTACGGAGCAACCCGGACAACGTCAACGCCGGCCTGCTGACCTACCCGGTATTGATGGCCTGCGATATTCTGATCCACCATGGGACCAAAGTACCGGTAGGCAAAGATCAGGAACAACATCTGGAAATGACACGCACGTTTGGCAACCGCTTTAACCGCCTGTATAATGTCGATTATTTCAAAGAGGCTTTTGCATTCTCCTATTCAGATAAGCTCGTGAAAATCCCGGGGCTGGCGGGACAGGGAAAAATGGGTAAATCGAATGGTGAAGCAGACTGTATATACCTTTCGGACAGCGCCGACGTCATCCGTAAAAAAGTGATGCGCGCAGTATCTGATTCGGGACCGACAGAAATGAACCAAGCTAAGCCCGAAGCCATACAGAATCTTTTTGATCTGATGAAAGTCGTTTCGGCCCCGGATACATTACAGCACTTTGACGATCTGTACAATCGATGTGAAATCCGTTACGGAGACTTCAAGAAACAACTGGCCGAAGATATGGTGCTGGCAACAAATGATGTCCGCATGCGCATCGAAGATATCGCCAATGACGATGCCTACATCGCCAAAGTCGCTAGACTGGGGGCCGAGAAAGCGGGTGAGTCTGCACGAAAAACACTGAAAGAAGTGCGCGAGATTATTGGTATTAAAAGATTTTATTAAGCTTAAAACATATGCATATAGCTATCGTCGGAAATATAGGTGCCGGAAAAACTACATTGACCGAATTATTGGCAAGCCACTTCAAATTCGAACCGCAATTTGAAGCCGTCGACAACAACCCTTATCTCGAAGACTTTTATTCGGATATGAAACGCTGGGCATTCAATCTGCAGATTTTCTTTTTAAACAGCCGTTTTCGTCATATCGTCAAACTGCAGGAGACGGGTATCGATATGATCCAGGACCGTACCATCTATGAGGATGCGTATATCTTTGCAGAAAACCTGTACGATATGGGGCTGATGAGCGCGCGTGATTTCGAAAATTATAGCAATATCTTTCAGAGCATCATCCACTACATCAAACCTCCGGATCTGCTGATTTACTTAAAGGCATCGGTACCGACATTGGTCAATAACATCCAAAAAAGAGGCCGCGATTATGAGACGGCAATCCGTCTGGATTATTTATCCAAATTAAATGATAAATACGACAAGTGGATCAACAATTACAAGGAGGGTAAAGTGCTGATTTTAGATAAGGATAATCTGGATTTTACAACAAACCCCGAAGATCTGGGCAGCATCATCCAAAAAGTAGAAGCTGAATTGTTCGGTCTGTTTGATTAAACAGATCAGAAAGAACAGAAGGCCTGTAAACTACCATATTTACAGGCTTTTGACATTAAAAACGTTAGCGTAAATGAAATTTTTAGGTATTATTCCTGCACGATATGCTTCGAGCAGGTTTCCGGGCAAACCTCTGGTGGATATCAAGGGTAAGACCATGATCCGTAGGGTATACGAACAGGTGCAGCAGTCAGCAAAAATAGATAAAGTTGTCGTCGCCACCGATGATCTGCGGATACAGCAGGAGGTGCTCTCCTTTGGTGGACATGTGGCCATGACCGCAGCTACACATGAATCGGGCACAGACCGCTGTGCTGAGGTAATCGCGAAAGAACAGGGATATGATGTTGTGATCAATATCCAGGGGGACGAACCCTTTATTAACCCTGAACAGATTGATCTCCTGGCCAGCTGTTTTGAGTCGCCCGAAACGAAAATCGCCACCTTGGTCAAAGCGATCACCGCACAGGAGGAGCTATTCAATGTCAATATCCCGAAAGTGGTACGGAATTTAAAGGGCGAAGCGCTCTATTTCAGCAGACAGACCATTCCGTTTTTAAGGGGCATAGCGCCTGCAGCGTGGCTGCAACATCAGCAGTATTTCAAACATATTGGCATTTATGCTTATACCACCGCGACACTACGCGAATTAACACAGCTCCCCGTCTCCGACCTGGAGAAAACCGAAGCGCTCGAACAACTGCGCTGGCTGGAAAACGGCTATGCCATCCAAACGGCCATAACGCCGCATGAGACCATCGCTGTGGACACGCCAGAGGATCTGGATAGAATACTGAGCTTGCTTTAACAGCTAATTTAACGGCCTAACGGTGTTCGGTATAATACATATTCCGGACACCTTCGAGCAGCTCCTTCCTGCTCAGCTCATCGAGCGCAGCGATCTGTTGCTTGGTTTCGATCAGTTCATCCAGCTGAAGCGGAGTGCTTACTCCCACTGCTGCGGTAGCCACCGCCGCACTGCTGAGCACGTACGACAGCGCTGCTGCCGCCCGCGTTTTGCCAGTCCGTTTAATGGCCTGATCCAGATTGCGGAGTATATGCGCCACCTCTCCAGAGCTATATTGCAGATAGGCTCCAGCAGGTTTGTTTACCAACATCCCTTTGGCCAACGATCCCCTGGCTATAATACTGACGTTGTGCTTCGACAACAATTCAACCATCTCTTCCTCTGGCCTTCTGTCCAAAAGACTGTATTGCATCATGACGCTCGCAATCGACGCCCTGGAGATATAGGTTTTGATGACGTTGGGCCGTATCGATGAGAGACCATACGCCCGGATCTTGCCCTGCATTTGCAATAGCTCGAAGGCCTCAATGATCTCCTCTACCGGATCATCGATAGTCCCGCCGTGCAGCTGATACAGATCAATATAGTCGGTTCGGAGCCGCGAAAGAGACCCTTCTACGGCTTTGATGATGTATGTTTTTGACGGTGTCCAGTCCCATCCGGAGCCATCGGCCCGCCAGGCGTTGCCCACCTTGCTAGCCAGTACGACGTCTTTCCGAAAGGGCTGTAGGGCCTCTCCCACGATCGTCTCATTCTGCCCCTTGTCATAAAGATCGGCAGTGTCAAAAAAGGTAATACCATTCTCGAAAGCCCGGCGCAGGATATCTTTGCTCTGTTTGGGCTGATTAGCCTTCAACGACATACAGCCCAGACCGACTGCCGAAACCTGAATGGAGCTCTTGCCTAAATTACGTTGTTCCATTGGCAGTAAAATCGAGCAGTTCCACCTCAAATATCAGTGTACTATGAGCAGGGATATCATTGCCCTTGGCCTGCGCTCCGTAGGCCAGCCGGCTCGGTATGTAAAACTTGTATTTTGCGCCTTTGGACATCAGCGGTATACCGATCTGCCAGCCTTTGATGACCTGTTGTAGAGACAGTTTCAGCGGTTCGTTGCGATCATAGGAGCTGTCAAACTGCTTTCCATCGAGCAGTGTACCCCTGTAATGTACGGTCACCTCGTCAGTAGCTGCAGGTTTGGCACCATCGGCATCTTTCAGAACGAGATACTGTATACCTTCGGCGGTCGTTTTCATGCCGGCCACTTTGGCGTTTTCAGCAAAAAACTTATCTTCCTTTGCCCGGCTCTCCGCCTCTTTCTTAGTGCGCATATCCATAATCGCCTGCTGGATAACTTCCCGCGTCTGCCCTTCCTCAAGCAAGGCCTGCTCATTCTTTAAAGCAGCGGCAATCGCTTTGCCAATGACATCAGCTTTGAGATAGTCAATCTCCGTGGATTTTAACGATCTTCCGATGTCCATACCAAAGGCATAGGATACGGAATCGGCCTTAGTCGCCAACGTATTTGCTGTTCTGGAGGTATTGACTGTCTTCTTTCTGACAGCACTGACTTTTTTCTTTTGCTGGGCAAATCCAGCTACTGTAGTCAATGATAATAGGGCTAATGCAATGTATTTCATGTGTTACTTAACGGTGCTTCTGCACGATTTCATTTATAATTTCCTGTGTTATATTCGGATAATCAACTTCTACCCTCGAGCGGCTGTTAAGCCAAGCTTCGATGGCCAGCATATTTTTCTGCTTCAAGCTCGAAATGACGGGAATCCCCATTTCCTCCAGCGAAGCAGCATTGAGATGCTGCTCATACTGATTTTTCATCGGGATGACCAGCAATTTCTTGTTCAAATATAAGGCTTCTGCCGGTGTTTCAAAACCTGCACCGCACAAAACTCCCGATGACGATGCCATACTTTCAATAAACGACCGGTTATTGATGGGTCTTATCGTCACATTCTTCATTTCGAAAGGCCGTGAGTTGTGTTTACTGAACACATCCCACTTCACATCGGGAAACTTCATCAGATGCTTAAGCAGGTGCGCGTCGTCGTAGGCCGGCAGGTAAACGGTGTAATGCCCGTTGTCCGTCACTTCCAGTTCACGGACTGCATTACGGATGACCGGTGGATAGATGTTTCTGGCGTATCGTTTAAAATGAAATCCGTAGGAATGTGTAGATGGTGCATAGTTCTTCATAATAAACTTGCCCAGCATATCGCTTTCCTCAGGTTTTGGGCTCGCTGGATCCAGCGCACCGATCTGGTGGCTCAACCCGATGCACTGTAGGTCCTTCGAATGGCAGGCCCACGCAGAAATAGGTTCGAAATCATTGAGCACAAGATCATACTCCTCAATCGGCAAACTTTTGATCTCACTGGTAAACTTACGTATCGTAGAACTCATAAAAGTTTTCCAGAGATCGACTCCGCCCGACTTTCCGAAAATAAAACTCAGTCCGTGAAAACGGTATTTCACCTCAAAAGGCAGTGACAGGTCTGCCTGGATGCCACTGACCAGCACGTCTACCTCACCATGGGCCCTGAGACAGGGAACAATGTCCATCGCGCGGCTCAAATGCCCGTTGCCAGTGCCCTGTACGGCATACAATATCTTCATAATTACTGTATTTGTGTCGGCAAATTAATGAATTTAAACGACTATCAATGTTATTTTATTGTTTCGTTATGTTAACAAAACATAAATTAACAGCGCCATCCGCTTAAGTTAATATGTTTTTAATTTGAATTTGTGTATATTTAAAGTTAGCAATTAATTAATAACCAATTTACTATGATCAAGGCTCCTTTCTACTGGGGATTATCTCTGGTCGTCATATCAACATTATGCTCCTGGGGATTTTTTGCGCACAAAAAAATCAATCATTATGCAGTATTCGCTCTACCGTCAAAACTGGCGGTATTTTATAAAGCCAACATTGAGCTGATTACCGAAAAAGCTGTCGATCCCGACAAACGCTGTTTTGTGGACAGCGCCGAAGGTCCGAGACATTTTATAGACATCGAAGACTACCGTCCGGACAGAGTCGTCGACTCCATCCCCCTACACTGGTCACAGGTTAAAGAAAAATTTCGCGAACGGGAATTATTAAAAAATGGGATCATTCCCTGGCAGATCAATTTCACCTACCTGAAGCTGGTGAAGGCCTTTCAATCAAAGCATTATCCGCAGATTATTAAACATTCGGCGGATCTGGGCCACTATATCGCTGATGCCCATGTACCGCTGCACACAACCAAAAATTACAATGGTCAGCTAACGGGACAGATAGGGATACACGCTTTCTGGGAGAGCCGCCTGCCCGAAATGTTTGCGGGCCGTTACAATCTCCTGGTGGGAAGAGCACAGTATATCGAAGATCCGCTGCGCGAGGCCTGGAATATCATCAGGGAAAGCAACCTGCTGGTCGACTCGGTACTGACTATTGAAGCCACACTCAACAGAGAATTTAAATCCACCCAGAAAAACTCCTTTATAGAACGTAATAACCAGTTGATATGGACCTATTCGGACGCCTACGCTACAGCTTACCACAGCGCGTTGAACGGAATGGTGGAAAGAAGAATGCGAAAGACCATCAGCCGCGTGGCTTCCTACTGGTACTCAGCATGGCTCGAAGCAGGTCAGCCAGATCTTTCCGCGGCTCCCAAAATGATGGAAGACAACAAACAGGATACGCTGACCACATGGGGCAAAAAGCCTATCGGGCGGGAAGAATGGATGTAATAAAAAGGAAAGCATTCCGGACTACCAACATTATCAATACCGGACTATTTTATTTCTTGGTCAACTCCTTAGTTTTGTCCAGTCAAAATCTATGAAAGACGCTGTCGTTGCCGTAACTGCAATTGCACAGAAACTTGACAGCTTGTGCATAACATGGCGTCGCATATTACTTGAACAAACACAATCATGTTGAAGAAGAAAATTACATTAACAAAACTTGCTGTCGTGCTTTCCATCAGCGCTGCACATGCGCAGACCAGGGACACAACTTTATTAAATGAGGTCATGATCAACCAGAACAGGCTTCAGATTCCATTTTCAAAGCAGAGCAAAAATATTCAGATATTAACGCAGGAAGATATCCAGCGATTGCCAAACCGGTCCATCAACGAATTGTTGTCCAATATCCCCGGCGTGGATATCCGGCAGCGTGGCCCCTTTGGTTCGCAGGCCGACGTCAGTATTGACGGGGGATCATTTGAACAAACCGCCATCCTGCTGAACGGAATCAAAATAACAGATCCACAGAGTGCACATCACAACATGAATCTGCCGGTTCCACTGGAAGCCATAGAGCGCATCGAAATCATCAGGGGACCGGCTTCCCGTATCTTTGGGATCAATGCCCTGACAGGAGCCATTAACATAGTCACCAAACGTGCGGAATCTAACTTGATCAGTGCACAGGTATATGGAGGTACTTCTTTCAAGGATAATGAACAGACCAGCTCCGGAAAATACTATGGTAAGGGTGCGCAGATTGGCGCAGAGCTGCGGACAGAGCGCATGAGCCACGGGGTATATTTTGGACATGAGGATACCAACGGACAACGTTACAATACCGCTTCAAACAATGACAAATTCTATTACAACGGAACCTACGAGCCAAACGCCACGAATCAGGTAAAGGCCGATTTCGGCTATATCAACAACCGTTTTGGCGCAAATGGATACTATGCTGCCCCGACCGACAACGATGCTTATGAGCAGGTCAAAACAGCTTTCTCCTCCATACAGTCCAAACACCAGCTGAGCCCAGCTTTTGCAATCAGTCCGAGGCTGAGCAACCGCTATAATGAAGATGAGTATTGGTATCTGGGGCGGTCGACAGCAAAAGGTAGGTCAAAGCACTACAGCAATGTATTCGGCGCTGAAGTCAATATGTCATTGGAACAGCATTATGGAACATTTGGACTGGGACTGGAAAGCCGCTTCGAGAAGATCAACAGCACGGCGATTGGCGCCCACACCCGGAATAACTATGGCGGATACCTGGAGTTTAAAACAGAAGCAATGGAGAAGCTTATGCTCAGCACGGGCGCCTATGTGAATTACAATTCTAAATTCGGATGGCAGGTATTTCCCGGCCTTGATCTGGGCTATGACCTCAATGAGCATTGGAAGCTGGTCCTGAGCGCCGGCTCCGCGCAAAGAGTACCTTCCTTTACCGATCTTTACATCAATCAGACAGCGAATATCGGAAATCCTGATCTATTATCTGAAAACGCTTATCAGATCGAAGGGGGAATCAAGTACTTATCAAACCGTATCGTGGCGCAGGCCAACTATTTCCACCGCAACATTACCGATTTCATCGATTGGCAGAAATCAACGGAAAACACAGAAACAGGAACAGTTGTCCCATGGAAGCCGGCCAATATCGGAAAAAATACCGTCAATGGTCTGAACACCTCCTTCCGCTACCAACTCAGCGATCCGGAAGCAGCCACAAAATATTATACGACAGTCAGCTACAACTACCTCCACCCTGAGGTGACTGTCGCTGACGGCACACTGTCAAAATACGCCATTGAAAGCCTCAGACATCAGGTCATTTTCAATTTTACAATAAATCATAACAACTGGACGCTGACAACGGCCAATCGTTTCAATGAACGCATCAGTTATAAAAGCTACTTCATAGCGGATATTCGGGCATCCTACCAGTGGACGACTGTCGATATCTTTGCTGACATCCAGAACATTTTTGACAAAAGTTATGTCGAGGCCGCCGCTGTCCCCATGCCGGGGAGATGGTTCAGTCTGGGAGCGAAATGCAGGTTGAAGTATTAGAGGAAATCCAGGTTCGGCCGATACCTGAATGTGAAAATGCCCCGACATGGACAGCCATATCGGGGCATTTTCACATTTTCAAGGGGGCCGTTGGCCCCAAGTTTATTTTTTGGGAAGTACAGACAAAATACCGCCAATCAGGTGCTGCCTAAACTCAGCTTCGTCATAGGACTCGGCCGTGTGCCCCAATCCGGTATAAAACACCTTCCCTCCATCGTAAGTATGTGACCAGGAAATCGGATGATGGTCGCCCATCTTTCCCCCCTCGTAGCTTTTTTCATCCAGATTCATCAGCACGTGCAGACCGTCTTTTACATCCTTGAAATTGTACCATTCATCTTTGTGCCACCAAACCTTGTCGAGATGTGCGGTTGCAGGGTGCTTTTGATCAAGCACATCGATTTTCGCTTTCTGTACAGCGGGATGGGATGCAAAATAAGCTCCGACCAGCCCGTTGTACCAAGGCCAGTCAAATTCGGTATCTGTCGCGGCGTGGATACCGACAAAACCTTTACCGGACTGAATAAAACGGACAAACGCTGCTTGTTGTGCACTGTCCAGGATGTCACCTGTCGTGCTCAGAAAGATAACAGCGCCATATTTTTGCAGCTCTCCGTCGGTAAACAATGCGGCATCTTCCGAGTGGTCAGACCCAATATTCTCTTTATCCAGTAGCAATTTTAGGACTTCTGCACCCTTCTCGATGCTGCTGTGTCTAAATCCCTTTGTTTTGCTGAATATCAGAACACGCCGTTGCGCGTTGGCAACGAAACCGGTTGCCAAAATGAAAAATAGTAAAATCAATAATCTGTTCATGGTATAAATGGTTATTATATCAAATTTTATCCTGCAGTCAGTTCACGGTAGAAATCAAGGCTCTCAATGATATCTTCTTCGGATACAAATATATCATACTGGCAGCTGCCAATACGGTCAAGCAGTGCGAAGCCGATCTGATTGGACAGGTTCTTTTTATCGTTGCGCATAAGTTCCAAAAGCGTGGTATCAATGGACGAACTGAAGCTATAGTCGTTAAAGTATCTTCTAAAGGTAGCTATCAGATCGTCCAGATCCGTCAGCGAAAGTCCGTTCAGCTTATGAGAAAGAAATCCCTCACAGATCATGCCTACAGCAATAGCCTCACCATGCAGCAACGGTCGCTTGTCATGCTGCAGGGAATAGCCTTCGATGGCATGTCCGATCGTATGCCCAAAGTTCAGGATCTTGCGGAGTCCCTTCTCTTTTGGGTCTTCCAGAATGACCCTATTTTTGATCGAAACAGAATGCTTGATCAGGGCATTGTCAACCTGATCGATACCCAGTGTTTTCACTTGATTATAATATGCCTGGTCGAAAATAAGCCCATGTTTGATGACTTCTGCAAAGCCTGAAATGAGCTGTCTCTTATCCAGGGTCTTTAGGAAAAGGCTGGAAATAAACACGGCCTGAGGCTGTGCGAATGTACCGATAATATTCTTGACACTGCCCATATCTATGCCCGTTTTGCCGCCCACAGAAGCATCTACCTGCGAAAGTAGTGTCGTTGGGATCTGGATAAAATCCATCCCTCTCTTAAACGTGGAAGCCGCAAAACCGCCCATATCAGTGACGACCCCGCCGCCCAGATTAATTAACAGGGAATGTCGATCAGCACCAAAATCAAGCATATTTTGCCAAACACCGATACAAAAGTCGATGTTTTTATTTTCTTCCCCGGGATCTACTTCGATAACATCATAGTTGGATAAACTGGGCAGGGCCTGCTGAAATAAAGGCAAGCAGTTATCCAACGTATTCGTATCGACCAGAACAATGATTTTGGAATAATTGCGTGCAGCTAAAAACGTCTCTAGCGAGGCCAGCGTGTCATCAAAATATACCTGATAGCCCAAACTTTCTATGACTTCCATTCTATGATTCTTTAAGGTTTAAGTTTTCTATTTACCAATATTGTTTAATATTACACCAATTTTACTTCCATCCCGTCAAACTCCACCACATCTCCCGGCCGCAATTTGAGTCTTTTCCGATAATCGACCTGTCCATTGTACTTGACATAACCCTCCGACACAACCAACTGTGCCATAGCGCCATGCTCCACCCAATTTAAAGCTTTAAGTAACTGTATAAGCTGTATATAATCGCCCTCGATTTTAAATTCTTGCATTCCACAAAAATAATGGTTTCGGGGAGGAATACAAGAAATATCATCGTTTTAATGCACACTAAATTGCTACATTTGCCTTATTGCAAATAAAGATTATGATTGAGAATTCTGAGCCCAGAACATTGTCCTTTGATAATACAGAGATCGCTTTTAAAAGTAAAAGCGATAAGGATCTGGAAAGAGCGTATTGGTTATTCAAAATAATTGCGAATAACTTTCTGACAAAAGTAGGTCCATCAATGACCAACTTTGCCCTGAATATCGGATTGCCGATCCAGGGTATCATCCGCAATACAATATTCAAGCATTTTTGTGGCGGAGAAACAATTGAGGGTTGCGAAGCCGCCATCAACGAATTGGGTGAGAATGGCGTCGGCACAATACTCGATTATTCTGTCGAAGGGGAAGAGACCGAAAGTGCCTTTGATGCTTGCTGCAACGAGGTCCTCCGCACGGTAGTGGCTGCCAGCAAAAATAAATATATTCCGTTTTCGGTCTTTAAGCCTACGGGACTCGGACGTTTTGAGCTATTTGAAAAAGTCAACGCAAAAGAGACTCTGAATGAAGCCGAGCAAGCCGAATATCAGCGTATGCTCGACCGTACTGACCGCATTTGCAGAGCCTGTTACGATGCTGGCGTCAAAGTACTGATCGACGCCGAACATTCCTGGATACAGGATGCCATCGATGATATCGCGCGGGAGATGATGGAAAAGTACAATGTGGAAAAACCGATTGTATACAACACCTATCAATTGTACCGCAGTGACAAACTGGCTTCGCTGAAAGCGGATTTTGAATATGCCAAAGTTAGAGGTTTTTACATGGGTGCCAAAATTGTACGCGGCGCCTATATGGAGATCGAACGAGCACGTGCCGCCCAGAAAGGGTATGCAGACCCTATCCAACCCAACAAAGGAGCGTCAGACCGTGACTACAACGAAGCCATAGCTTTTATTTTGGACCATCTGGACAATTTCGGTTTGATGGCCGGTACACACAACGAGGACAGCAGCATGCTGTTAGCCAATGAAATTGACAGACGTGGCATTGACCGATCCTCCGAACGGATCTACTTTGCTCAGCTCCTGGGAATGTCAGACAACCTGAGCTTCAATTTGGCTGCCCACGGGTACAATGTCGCGAAGTACATGCCCTATGGTCCTGTGAAAGCGGTCATGCCTTACCTATTCAGAAGAGCACAGGAAAATACCTCCGTGGCCGGAGCAACGGGCCGCGAACTCGGACTGTTAATCAAAGAAAAACAAAGAAGAAAAGCTAGCCGCCGATAAAGGCTGGCTTTTTTCATGTAATGGGACTTGCCAATCCTCCCGGTGTCCCTGCTCAGCACCCTACTGTATCCATTCCTTCGTAGAAGCTAAATGGAAAATCATTCCTTATTATTGAAACAATTATTTAAGTTTGCAAACTTTTCCGCTAAAACAAAGTTCATAGGGGAAGGGGTTCCCATGGGACAAAAGAATATACATTTGAAATGGAAGAAAAACTTAGATTATTTGATCTCGCACGCCAACAGGTCAGCAAATACCCTAACCTTGACATGTTTGCCCACAAAGTGGACGGCAAGTGGATTTATATAAAAACAGCAGATTTTCTTGAAAAAGTGGATAAACTGTCCAAAGGCCTGATCGAACTAGGTGTTAAACCAGACGAAAAAGTCGGCCTCATCGCTGGCAGCAGCATCGAATGGCATCTGATAGATTTTGCCATTCAGCAGATCGGGGCTGTGGTCGTGGCCATCTATCCCAACATCACCGACGCCGATTACCAATATATTTTCAACGATGCCGAGATCAGAGTCTGTATTGTCAGCAACAAGGGGCTTTATGACAGACTGATGAACCTTACAGAATCAATCTATACATTAAAATATATATTTTGCATCGCCGAACAGGACTCCTTGCGAAGCTGGAACGAACTCATTGATCTGGGTAGCCGATGTCCTGAAGATAAATTAACGGAGCTGCGCGACCAGATCCAGCCCGATGATCTGGCCACCCTGATTTATACGTCGGGTACCACGGGCAAGCCAAAGGGTGTAATGCTCTCCCATAGTAATATTTTCGCCAATGTGCTGGGGGCCGCAGAAATCACGCCCTGTAAGGCCTATGACCGGGGACTTACCTTTCTTCCCCCCTGCCATGCGTATGAACGAATGGTGCTCTATACGTACATGTATCTCGGCTTCACAATCCATATCGCCGAATCATTTGATAAAATCGGTGACAACCTCAAAGAAGTACAGCCTCATATCATGACGGTCGTTCCCCGTATTCTTGAAAAGGTCTATGAGAAAATCATGAAAACCGGCCACGAGCTTACGGGGCTTAAAAGAAAAATATTTGATTGGGCTGTCGCTGTCGCCGAAGAATATGATCCCAATCCGGCCAAAAGGAGTTTCGCCTACAATATGAAACTCAAATTGGCCAAACAGCTTGTGCTCAACAAGTGGTATGAAGCGCTGGGGGGAAAGCTGCAGACGGTGGCCTCCGGCTCAGCCTCTTTGCACAACAAGCTGACCCGTGCATTTTTAGCGGCAGGTATCCCGTTGTATGAAGGTTACGGTATGACGGAGGCATCCCCGCTCATTTCGGTAAACCATTACCTAAAGGGCATCCGCGTGGGCACCGTGGGCCTCCCCGTCCGCTTTGTGGCAATCAAACTTGCTGAAGATGGCGAAATACTGGTAAAGGGTCCCAATGTGATGATGGGCTATTATAAAAATCAGGCGGAAACCGATAAAACAATCGTGGACGGCTGGCTCCACACGGGCGATATAGGCAAATGGGAAGACGAAAAATTTCTAAAAATCATCGACCGCAAAAAGGAAATGTTTAAAATATCGGGTGGTAAATACGTAATTCCGCAGCCGATCGAAACGAAGCTTGTGGAATCCAAATTTATCGAGCAGGCCATGGTGATCGGTGACGGGATGAAGTTTGCGTCAGCCTTTATCGTCCCGAACTATGCACATCTATTGGACTGGGCGAAACAAGATGCGCCGGAACTTGCGACTATGAGCAGGCAGGAGTTTCTGGAAAGCCCGATGGTCGTCAAAAAGGTCAATCAGGAAGTCCGCCGGGCAAATCAGCATTTTGGCAATTGGGAACAGATAAAAAAGCCGGTTATCCTAAAAGATGAATTCACCATTGAAAACGGCGAACTCACGCCGACTCTGAAAATGAAACGTAAGGTAATCCTTGAGCATCATCAGGCGGAGTTCAACCACATCTACCAAATGGAAGAAGAGTAGCAATTTATATTAAATCATATGAAATTATTAAAGGATAGGATCTTGAACGATGGCAAGAGTCTCGCTGGAGGCATACTGAAGGTCGACAGCTTTATTAACCACCAGATGGATCCGGTCTTAATGAAATCTATTGCCGTAGAGTTTGTCCGCCGCTTTGCAGATCTTCCAATCAACAAGATCATCACGATAGAAGCTAGTGGCATAGCACCGGCAATCATGCTGGGCTACCTGCTCGAGCTACCAGTTGTATTTGTAAAAAAAGCAAAGCCAAAAACCATGGGCGACATGTACGTCAGTGCAGTTCATTCTTTTACAAAAAACAGAACATACGATATCTGTGTGAGCAAAGAGTTTCTTAAAGCAGATGACAAGGTACTCTTTATCGATGACTTTCTGGCGAATGGCAATGCCGCTTTTGGCATAATGGACTTGATCAGTCAATCGGGAGCCTCTTTATTGGGTATGGGTTTCATCATCGAAAAATCTTTTCAGGAGGGTGGCCGGCGGCTAAGGGCACTGTCCGGCATTCGCATTGAGTCCCTGGCCCGCATAAAATCACTGAAAGTCGACAGGATAACTTTCGAAGAAGAGTAAAACAGATAAAAAGCCTCATCTTACTTAAAAGATTGAGGCTTTTCTTCAAACAACAAGATAAAGTATATGTATTAATCCCAACGGTAATCGTTGTAAAAATCTTCGGGATGTCTGCTAATCGGCACATCTTTCACGATACGGATGTTGGCTGCCCCTAGATTGACATTCAGCATAAAGGAAGGGATACTGGCCGAAAAATTCCAACTGCCATTTCTTAAATAGACATAACCATTACGATAGGGATCATAAAATGTCTTATAATCACGGAAATATACATGGTGACGACTATCATAGCGATGTGCTCTCGCCCATGCAGGTGGGCCATGACGGTGTCTTTTCTCGTAATACTTAGCTATCTTTTTGTGGTATTTACGGTCTTCCTTTTCACGTTTCTCCCAATACTTCCGATATTCCTTGTCTCTTTTTTCCTCATACTTCCGGTATTCTTTATCGTGTTTCCATTCCTTTTCGTGCCCGCGATGCTGAGCGGCCGAGTCTTTGGGAGCGGCGAGGGTTAATCCCCCGATTGCCAATGCAAAGTATATCATCTTTTTCATAGCCACAGTATTTTAAATTTGAACTCCGTTGTTATTCTTTCTTTTTTGCTTTTAAAAGCGTTTCTATAGGTATGACCCCAAGATCTTGCTAAAGGTTTAATCACTGAACGTAATTTTGTCCGTTCTGTGATTTGTACTTCCATTCCGGCCAATTTAACGTATCTTTGCAACATGTCCAATACAGGTTATATCACTGAAGATACAATTGTCGCATTAGCAACATCCACCGGCGCGAATGGCGCCATTGCAGTTATCCGGGTATCAGGCCAACAGGCGATTACGATCACAAATGACATTTTCAAGGGCAAAGATCTGTCGGCACAGCCTTCGCATACCATTCATTTTGGCACCATACGTGATGGCGATGAAATCATTGACGAGGTGTTGGTTTCCCTGTTTGTTGCCCCCAACTCATATACAAGGGAAAACTCGGTCGAAATATCCACACATAATTCCAAATATATTATTGAGCGCGTCATCAGTTTGCTGATCAAAAAGGGAGCACGCGCGGCACGTCCGGGCGAATTTACGCTTAGGGCATTCCTCAATGGCGGTATGGACCTCTCCCAGGCAGAAGCCGTTGCAGATTTGATTGCCTCCAATTCGGCAGCGTCCCATCAGGTAGCCATGCAGCAGATGCGTGGTGGTTTCTCCGGCCAGCTCAAGTCTCTTCGGGAGGATTTAATACATTTTGCCTCGCTGATCGAACTTGAACTGGACTTCTCCGAAGAAGATGTCGAGTTTGCTAACAGAGAACAGCTTAAGAATCTTATTACCAGGATCCAGGTGATCGTTCAAAAGTTAATCCAGTCTTTTGAGCAAGGCAACGTACTGAAGAATGGTGTGCCGGTAGTGATTGCCGGAAAACCGAATGTAGGCAAGTCCACCCTGCTGAACGCCTTTTTAAATGAGGAACGAGCAATTGTCTCCGATATCGCTGGTACCACCCGTGATACCATCGAAGATGAAATGAATATCCACGGCGTGACCTTCCGCTTTATAGATACTGCCGGTATTCGTGAGACCGCGGATATCATCGAAGCTAAAGGCGTCGAACGCACACGTGAAAAAATGAAGCAGGCGCGGCTGATTATCTATCTTTTCGACCCCATACAGGATACTATCGAAGACGTGCAGTCTCAGCTGGCCGAAGTCCGTGAGCTTCAGATACCGTTTGTTACCATCATCAACAAATGTGATCTGCTCACTGAAAAACAAAAAGCAAGCTATGAGGCACTTGCGCCACTTTATATTTCGGCGAAAAAACAGATCGGCGTTGAAGAACTGAAAGAGGAACTCATCAACCGGGTGCAACTAGGCAATCTGAATACCGATGATGTTATGGTGACCAACATCCGGCATGTTGAGGCGCTACAAAAGACCTCCGACTCTCTGGAACGCGTATTATTCGGAATTGATAATCCCGTCACTTCGGACTTTCTGGCCATGGATATCAGACAGGCATTGTATCATCTCGGTGAGATCACGGGCAGTGTGTCGACAGACGATTTACTGGACAATATTTTTTCAAAATTCTGTATCGGAAAGTAACCGGCGGAAAATAACGATAAACAATAACAAACAATAGTAAGTAAAACGCTGAAAATGAAATATTTTCAGCGTTTTTTGTTACGTTTTCATTATGTTTGTTTGCAGGTATTTACTCAGTTTTTGTACGTCATCCGTACTTTTTTCAGTGACGTACAAATACGTACAAATTTTAACTATGGAAAAAGCGATTAAGGTTCGATTACGAGAGCAAAAAAACAAGTCAGGTCGTATCAGTTTATACTTGGACTTTTACCCACCCATTTACGATGCGGACAAAAAGAAAGAAACCCGCAGAAAATTTATCAATATTTACTTATATGAAAAACCAAAAGACCGAATTGAAAAGGAGCATAATCAAGTTGCCCGAATGAAAGCGGAACAAATCCGTTCCGAGTATGAGTTACGCTTATTCAATAAGTCTTTCGGTCTGGTGGACCGCTTTGCCGGCAAAGCAGATTTCTTGGCCTACTTTTACGAAAAGGTTCGTAAGCGCTATACGTCCAAAGGGAACTATGATAACTGGCTTTCGACGTATAATTATTTGGAGGCGTTTACCGAAGGTAAATGCCTATTTGAGGACGTTGATGAAAAATTTTGCGAGCGGTTTAGGGAATATCTTAAGACTACCACCACGATTAAAAGTAAGTGGGCCAAGCTGTCGCAAAATTCACAACATAGTTATTTCAATAAATTTAAAGCAGCGCTTAAAGAGGCCTTTGAAGAAAAGCTGTTCGTGGAAAATCCGGCAAGGAGAGTTAAAGGGATTCCGCAGGACGAAACCCATCGCGAGTTTTTGACAATTGAAGAAATCCGGGCTTTAAGGGATACCATATGCGAACACCCTGTATTAAAATCAGCCGCACTGTTTTCAGCTCTCACCGGTTTACGATGGTCAGATATTATGAAACTGACATGGGCAGATGTGTTTCATTCCGTAGTGGATGGCTATTACATACGTTTCACCCAGCAAAAAACAAAGGGTGCCGAAATTCTGCCCATTTCTGAACAGGCTTACTGCTTATTAGGGGAACCACAGTCGGCCAAGGAACGGATTTTTGCTGGCCTGAAATATTCTGCATATACCAATTTAATATTAGCCCGGTGGGTAATGAATGCAGGGATCCGGAAAAAAATTACGTTCCATTGCTTCCGGCATACTTATGCCACTCTGCAATTGACAATGGGCACGGATATTTATACCGTATCAAAGCTGTTGGGCCACCGTCAGTTGAAAACAACGGAAATATATGCCAAGGTAATCGATAAGAAAAAAATTGAAGCAGCCAGCCGGATTCAGTTGTAAAAAATGAAAAAGATAGTCTTTAACCATAAAGGACAATTCACCCATTTATTTCTGTCTTTTTCCGAACAGATTGTAAAAAGCCATAATCTATTAATGGGTATAGGTACACCTGTTGAGTTTGAACTTCGTTTATCGCTCGGAGACAGGCATATTATGGTCAATGACAGGGTCGGTTTAGCAGGGTTCCAACGGCTTTTCCTTGCACAACGTACGTTATTGCTTGAAGCATTAAAAGTGATCGAGGAAGACCAAGACCTTTACAAGCGGTACGAGTTGCTGAAATCGTGCAGAGCGGAATATGAAGTTGTAAAATTGTTGCTAATAAATAATAGAGACGAACCGGTAAGAGATTTTAAGAGATTTTGTGATGAACAGTTTGTTCCCATTTTAGACAACCATATTGCCCGGGTAGACGAATGCTTGAAAATCAAACACCATAAGAGTTATGTTCATAAAAGCATAGCGGATAAGGGACTTTTAAGACTGGATGGTTTAATAGGGGATGATGAGTTATCGGATATTTTCGCTTTTTTTGAGCGCAGCTGCTTAGATAAGAAAGAATACTATGCGCTGATGCAGGAACTTCGATATGGTCGCCCGTCAGTATTCGAGTATTACAGATTGACTGGAATAAGTACAAATACAATTCCGTTATTTTTCAAGATACTAAGAGAGCGATACCAACTTTCAATGTCAAACAGGGATATGGCGAGATGGCTTCACCGGAAATTCAGGGTTGAAAGGAAAGGAGAGCTATTTCCACTCAATTCAGAACGTACTATTGAAGATAAGTTGAAGGGCCCGCTAACACGTCGCGAAAAGAGCCTAAAGCTTGATGCTTCCTTCGATGTATGACATTACGCTAATTGGAAAGTAGCGCATCCGTTTCACATTTCTTTGTTGTCGTTAATCAACGTTTATTATTATGGAAAATTTGATGTTAACGACAATTAAGAAAGATGAACTATCATTAATGATAGAGAATTGCGTACGTAAAGTAGTTAGAGAATCAATTGGTCAAAAATCGCCCCCAGAGCCCGAATATCTGATTGGAATAAAGGAAGCAGCCAGGGAAATACTTGGATTATCCGAGTCGCGGGTTTACACGTTATGCTCCACTAAAAAGATACCGCATATCAAAAGAGGAAATCGGTTATACTTCTCTCGTCAGGAATTATTGGAATGGCTGAAGGCTGGAAAAGTAGATACGATAGACGATGTGTCAAAGGAAGCGAGCGCCTATGTCGCGAAATCCTTTAAACGTTATGCAAAAAAGTAAAAAGGCAATCCTGCCCGATTGCCTTTAAATCTTTTAGCGTGGATTGCTACGCTTATTGCTCAATACAAAAGTAGCAATTCCACAATTTTAAACAATAAAAAATGTTGTGGTATGCCTAAAGACCAGAAAGTTTTAGATTCTTCTCCTTCCATTGCCAAGGTCATTCAGTATTTCTCTGAAAATTATGAGTTTCGAAAGAATATTGTAACGAACGACTTGGAATATAGAAAGATAGGTGAGTATAATTTTAAAGAGGTCAACGAAAATACATTGTACATAGAATTGCGGGTGGGCGCAGGAATTAAAGCGTCGTTAACTGATGTGATGGTATTTTTAGGGTCTGATTATATTCAGGAGTTTGACCCTTTTTCGGATTATTTCGATAGGATACGGGATTTGTATTCGCCTGATATACATGGCGATTACATTGAGCGGCTGGCATGTCATGTACACGCCTTTGATCAAAGACGATTTAACATCCAGTTTAAAAAATGGTTGGTTCGGACGGTTGTTTGCGCGTTAGTACCCGAGTATTTCAATAAACAGGCGTTCGTATTGGTGTCAGATAAGCAGAACGGTGGAAAAACCACGTTCAGTCGTTTTCTGGTACCCCCCTGTTTGCAAAGCTATTCCGTTGAGAATATAAGCGTGGACAAAGACAGCTTGATTGCGTTAAGCGCCAATTTTATTGGAATATTGGATGAATTATCAACCTTATCCAAATTTGAAATCAACGCGCTGAAATCCGTTATGAGCAAGCTGTATGTGAATGTGAGACATCCGTATGAACGCCGCGCGCGGATGACACCAAGACGGATATCTTTTTTCGGTTCCACCAATTTAACAGAGTTCTTGACCGATGAAGCTAACGTGCGTTGGCTGTGTTTTGAGATTGAAAAAATTGACTGGTCGTACAAAGAGAATATCAATATTGACATTGTTTGGAGTCATGCGTACCGTTTATGGAAAAGTGGATTCAGGTACGAAATGACCAAAGAGGAAATTGAGGAAAACGAACGTCACAACGAACAGTTTAGGGTTATTACGCCCGAAATAGAGCTTATACAGAAATACTATTCTCCAGGAACAAAGGCTGACCATGATGCGCAATTCACAAATTCAGACTTTGTGAGGTATTTAAGTGAGGAAAGCAACGGTCGTATACGGTTAAATACCAAGAATGTAGGCGTTGCACTAAAGAAGCTCGGTTTCTCCCAGCATTCAGTAAGGGGATACAACAATTCACCCTATCCTGTGAAAATTTATTTTGTAAAGTATAATAATCCTACTACGCTACTACAGATGGTATAACGTATTGATATAAAATAGAATAAGTGTAGTAGGATTGTGTTTTAAAATCCTACTACATCTTACTACTTACTACGGAATTTGTAGTAACGTAGTAGGATGAGCATCTTACTACACAAAAACTTTAAAAAAATTTGCTGGCTAAAAGAGAAGGATACGGAGAACCATGTTTCTCTTTTTAGTCCGCACCTTTTCTACATTGCAAGATGTATTTTTGTTATCACAAAAAGTATCTTGCCAATGCTCGGAAAGGATTTATCGCAACTCAAAATCCAAAAAGTATGGCTGAATAAATCCGAAAGCCAAACGGAAACTTAATCTCTCAAATGAATCTGTTATTAAGATTATACAATGCGGCAAAACGAGCCGCGAACGGTCATGCGTGCGCTAGTCTGGATTATGGTAAGAGTATAACATGATAACATTATAACACTGTAACACTATATCATTGTATCACTATAACATTATAACATCCTAACATGCTAACATTGTAACAATATAACACTGTAACATGAAAAATCAACTGTGTATTCCATGGTGCAAACTGATTGGGGTATTCAATAATTTACAGAAAAGAAGCATGTTAGAGGTGTTTTTGAGCAAAAAATGGTTATTTTGTAACCTAATTCCGAGACTTAATCGATGAAGTTTGTTGTTATATCCGATACCCATGGGCAGCATCGTTCGTTAAAGTTGCCTAAAGGAGATGTTATCATCCATGCAGGCGATATCAGTAAGAGCGGCCATCCGGTGGAGATTGAGGATTTTCTTGACTGGTTCAGCAAGCTAAAATTCAAGTATAAGATTTTCATTGCCGGTAATCATGATTTTTTCTTAGAACATGCGCATCCAAGAGTTATCGAGCAAATGATCCGCCAAGATACTAAAGACGAGACAATCTATTTAAACGCTAGTGTATTGAATGACCGTTACCAACTGGCACATGAACCGATGGTTATAAACTTCAAATAAGCTATTTCTGGTTTCCAGTAATTTATAACATGCTCCCCCGACTATTTTTGAGTGACCTAGTATCAGTTGGTTATGCCACGTTCTAAGTCGACTCTAATTGTATCTCACAAAATGAGATGATAATCGGATTTTTGCGTATCTTGTGAAGCAATTTCAATAAGCTGAACGATGAACCGAATCAAAGCCGTATTACAGGAGAAAGGTGTTACACAAATTTGGTTGGCAGAGCAACTGGGTAAAAGCTATAACATGGTGAATGCATATGTGCAAAATCGGCAACAGCCGAGATTGGAGGTGCTTTTTGAGATAGCGAGGATTTTGGGGGTGGATGTGAGGGAATTGTTGAAAGTTGAGTGACGTGACTATTGTGAATATGGAGCAAGTGCTAAAAGGAAGCCAGATTTCGAAAGAATACTCAGATTTCAACGTTTGGGTCTTTGATTATTATTGTGAAAGAAATTATAGAGGCGAGTCAGGTTGTCTCGCAATCGATGAATACGATTATATTGAATCTGGTTTTAATGGTGTATTTTTCCCTGAGATTTATGAAGGCAATTGGTCAAAGTTGCTGGGGATAGATAGCAAACATAATATCCCGTTATTCTTTGGCCTGATTGGCTTGCAGTGCATAGCTGCCACAATGGTTGAGGAAAGTCGTATAAGGGATAAGTTTTTGGAAATATCAGGTGTTCCAGATGTCATACAATTGAATTCATTTTTTAGCGAGGACGTATCGGGTGGGTCTATACAAGATGTAATTTGGAGAAAATTGAAGGTCACTCTTGAAGCGAAAAGGATATTAATAGAATTACCAACAAAGCAGTGGGAAGGGCCGTATCGATATATACGATATCCTAAAAGCCAAGTGGTATTAAACAGGGATGATTTAAAAGAATATAAGCCTCTCTTAGAAAATCTGCATGAGAAGCTACGCGACGAATCCATTTCGTTGTCTGATTTTGAAAAAGAGCTTCGTAGAGTAAACCGACCTTTCTCTAGAAAAAATAATAAAAGCCAAGAACGAACCGACACCCAAGAGAAAATTCGGTTAAGGCAAATCTTTAACTACTACAACTCATATTCGTGGATTAATGATGAATTGGCGAAGAGAATATATGACAGAAATTCAACGGATTCTTATACTTTGATACTTGATGGCAATAGTGATGGTATTATTATAAATGATGGTCTAAATAATAAGTGTTCGCCACTTACTGTTTTGGAACGGAATAACAATAAATATTGCTTTTTCCAAAAACACGATGTTGTCTCCGATGAATTTATTCTTGTCAAGCATTTGAAATACAATAGAGAATATATTATTCTTTACAGAAAATTGTATATGTTTAGAGATTGGGTATCGGGAACAGAAATTCCTTGCAACGAATCTCTACCTATAGGGTTTAGATATATATCTTACAAAGAGTCAGAATCAATCGAACCTCATGAATTTAAAAAGTATTTCGTCAAACACAAGCCCATCCAATTAGTAGGCTTAAGAATTGGTAGAAAAAATGTCTTTTTGGAAAATGTAGGCCCTAAAATAATTGCTGATGAAGGTTATTCGGTTTACTTAAGTGGCAAGCGAATCGATTATAATCCCCAAAACTGCAAACTAGGCGAATATCGTGTGCGTGTCAAAAGAGATGGAGTAGATTATTCAGATATAAGGTTCAGAATTATTGATATCCAATTTGATGATTTTCAAGAGGGTGATATTGAGGAAGGTGTTTTGGGAAGAAGGTTGGATTCTTTAGAATTGTGCAACACTGGGAATCGGATGGTAGGTGTCAAGTATATATGCGACGATAGTTTCGGTAACCATCAGCTAAACTTAAATGACTGGATTAAAGCAAATACCGACCAACAACCCAAGAAAAATAAAAATCGATTTTTAAACCTAATAACAAAGTATCAGGATGGAAGTTAGAACCATTTATGCCGTAGTTAAAGAAACAAGAGGAAGTAACGCCATCATCTGTGGGATAGTTGCATTACAAACTGTGGCTAACCAAATCGTAATTGAAGAAGAGGCTATTGTAGAACAAATAGGTAATAAGGATATTTTTGTTCCCGTGAGTTCTTCTGAGGAATTCGACACCGGTAGTTTAATCGAAATAAAATATAAAGATGTCAATAAAAAGTCCGGAGAAAATCGTTTGCCAACGATATCTTACCATTTCCCCAATGGAATCGTCAAATCTAAACTGAGATATGCCATTGAAATAAGCGATCGTAATATTAACAATCAAACAATCGATTTAGACAGAGTCGTCAAGGCTATTGACCCTGAATTATTCAGGTTTCTTAACGGCTATTTTTACCTAAGTGTTGGAGACGAAATATTCGGGCCGTTTAAGTATCTTGCTGATAGGCACAGCATAGTTCCGGATGCAGGAAAACACACATCGAGATTCAAACTTCGTGATGGAGAGGTGACCGATTATCCTATTCCGGGGATAAAAGACTTGCTTATTGTTCTTAGAAATCCTACAGATAAATTGGAAGAGTTGGATTGTAGTACTGACGGACAATTAGTAGATTGGCTTAAAGGTAAAATCAAATCGTTTCCAGACAGTCGTCCCATTGTTGAAGTGCTCAACAAATTAAGGAAGCAATTAAGCGAGGAACAATTCAATGGGATTGACTTGATTAGATATAGCCGGGTTCGGCCACTATTGGATAACCTAATATTAAACTTCGAAGAGTTAGATACGATTAAGAAGGATGAAGCTTGGAACGATATATTTAATGCTGCCCTTGAAAAATACAAACACGAATATAAAGATCAGATCGAAATGTCGTATCAAACACGTTTGCAAGAGCAGGAGCAACATTTGACCGAAGTTAATGACGCAGTTGGGGCGAAAGAGGAAGAAATCTTACGATTGCGAGAAAATATCGACTATCTCACTTCAGAGAAGCAGTCCTTAAACAAGGAAATTCAACATCTGACAACCAACCGTCAAAAAATTGTTCAGGATTTAAAGCTACAATTAGAGCTGACTAATACAAAGCAAAACCACATACAGTTTTGTGAAATACTTGAGTTTTCTAATCCAAACAATACATATTACAACGATACAGGTAAAGACGATTTCGTGGATGATTTGGAAAACCTTGGTGTGCTACGAGCAGATGACCTGCGTCACGGTGTTGAAATCTTACGATCCGAGAAATTCATATTGGGATATGATATCAATTTTACGTTAACGCTCATCCGTTCCATTGGTAATGCAACAGCTTACTTACAACAAGCCGAAGGTGATTGGTTGAAATTTGAGAAATGGTATTCAAATGGTTTGGAAGATATTATTAATAAAGCAATCAGGCATTCTCAAACTATGTATTTCTATGTTCTACAAGATTGTAATATCGCAAGTCCTGAATGTTATGCGAAGCCAATCATTGATATAAGCAGAGGAATTAGAAAAAAGGTGCCTGGTACCGACAATCTGTGGCCGAGAAACCTTTGGATTGTATTTATTCCATTGGAAGTAGATATAGACGAATTCGGATTTGAGATTAACGAAGAAGAGACTTTCAAAAATTGGGGTAAATTACCAAAAAGAGATGACAAGATGAAAAGGATTTACGAGTTCAGCCTGCCAAAAAAATGGAATTTATTGTAGAAAATGACAACAGAGCACCTAAAACATACTTTAGAGGCTGAAAAAATATTATATCAGTTTTTCATTGCGGAGCGCGGTGTTTTGCGTTATCCTAAAGTGAAGGGAATTTTGCAATACTTAAGTGAGCATAAATATGGAGTTAATGTTAGCTATGCGTTGTATAACCTTGTTAAGTGGGGCATAATTGTCCCCATTGATGATAATCAATATAGGTTGTCTGAACCAATTATTGTAAAGGGGAGAAATTATTTGGCAGGTGTGAATTTGGGAAACCGATTAGGCCCATCGCTATCGATGGTTGATACTAAATTTCAGAATATAGGTTTGCATGTTTTCACAAACTACGACGGACTGGAAGAGTTGGCGGTTACTATACAACATTTTGATGGGTTAAAGCTTTTGAAACAAATCCCGACAATTGGTAAGCTTGTAAAAGTTAATTGCGTGGAGGTATACACCCCTATTTTTAAAAATAAGATGCACTTATATGATCCCGTACAAGACAATTGGTCATCGATTACACCAACAAAAATAGATGCAATTAATGAATGTCTGATTAAGGTTTACAAATACAATGAACATTATTTCGACTACATATTTAAGTATGCAGGTTCCTGTTATCGCTTTAAAATGGCTGAGGTAGAAAAAGTTAGTTTGTTTAAATTATATCTGAAGTTGGGCGTACCCATGCCACTTTATACGATAGAAAATAACCAGTTTAAACTTATGAGCACCGTTCCTTTCCCAGCTACCATAGAGCGAGTAATCGCCACAGAGCACCTGCTTAATGTTGGAAATATTGCTACAGACCGATGTTATCAAATTGGAGAAAAGTTGAACAAAAGATTGGAAAAGATATTGTCGATATAAGCCTGATAAGATGAATAATTTATTTGAAATATGGCGAGAGCTTCGAAATGTATATATTAAATATATCGATACGGGGTTGCCGTTAAACAACATACATTTAGAAAAAGAGCGTAGGGAACTATTTAGTACAGGAGATGTGGTTTCGAAGTATCCGATCATTGAGTTACCCTCTCGATATGAAGAGTTTTTGACCTTAAAGGAAAGTTGTGACAAGCTTGAACTTAATCAACATTTTGCTGATTTCGTGTCTATGGGTTTATTCCCTTATCCTAATGGAAAAATATACAAACATCAATTTGAGAGCATTAAGGAAGCGGCGGTAAATCACAATAACATCATTGTTACCACAGGTACAGGATCCGGTAAAACAGAATCATTTCTGTTTCCATTGTTGTACAATATTCTGACTCAAAAATCGAACAACAGCATTCACCAGGGCATCAAAGGATTGGTGCTATATCCGTTGAATGCTTTGGCCGAAGACCAAATGCGGAGATTGAGAAGAACTTTGAGTTCCAAGAATGTAGTAAAATGGTTTAAAGAAAACTTTGATAGTAATTTCATCACATTTGGCCGTTACACCGGTGCGACGCCGTTCTCCGGAAGCGAAGAAAAAAATAAAAAGAGAATTTTGGAAGAGGAGGCCTTGCTTAGAAAAAATTGGGAAGAGGCAAAATCACATGCAATAGAAACAGGGGATATAGATTGTCTATATGATACACCTAATATGGATGAGCATATTGAGTATTGGGATAGATTTACAATGCAAAAAACGCCACCTGATATTTTTATCACAAATTACAGCATGTTGAATATAATGCTGATGCGTGATTTGGAATCGGATATTTTCGAAGAAACAAAACGATGGCTTGCGGAGGATAGTAGTCATGTTTTCCATGTCGTAATAGATGAATTGCATTCTTATAGAGGGACGGCGGGAACAGAGGTGGCATATCTGCTTAGATTGTTGTTATTTCGTTTAGGATTAACGCCTGAATCACCTCAGGTACAATACCTCTGTACCAGTGCATCCATGCAAAAGAATGAACGGACAGATAAATTCATCAAGGGCTTCTTTGGAGTGGGTGAGGAATATTATCGAACCAAATTCAAAATTATTGGAGGCAAGGAAAGTCAGGAAATCAGTCCTATCGAAAAGGTACAAGCGAATGAAATTATTAATGCATATCAACAGGGATGTTTGTCAATTGATGATTCATTGCTTGGATTGTTGAAGACTGTAATAGACAAACCCAAAGAGGCAAACGAGATCTGCGAAGTACTCTTCCACGATGACGCACATTTGGATGATAAACTTAAAGCATTAGAATGTATATCTATTGTATTGGCTGGATATGCCGAAAATAACGCAGTCATTCAGCCGCAGCGAGCTCATTACTTTTTCAGGAATATAGACGGGTTATGGGCTTGTTCAAATAAAGATTGCAATGAGGTCGATGAAAAATATCATTATTCAAATCGGCCCATCGGTAAGTTATATAGGAGGCCTCGTAACCGCTGTGGATGCGGTGGATTGGTTTATGAGCTTTTAACATGTAGGCATTGTGGAGAAGTATATTTCAACGGTTGGAAAAAGGGAGATGAAGCTAAGGTTTTGAATGAAAAGGGAATCAACGAGAAAGAGTATAGCAATTTTGTCTTTAAAAATTTGACTGAGAATGAACAGAATGATTTCGCTCAGAAAGAGGTTAAGTCAGATGACAAATGGAAGCCAATTGCTATTTTAAGAGACGGAGACTATCAGAGTAGTAGACAGCGATGTACTGGTACATATTATGACAAAACGGCTTCCTATAAAGCGATATACCCCAATATTTGCTTTACATGCGGAAGTTCCATTGATGAAAAGCGAGTTGACGAGAATACTTTGACACCCATCCACAGGCACTATACCGGTGTGCAGAAAGTCAACCAATTAATGGCGGATACATTGGTGCGATTGTTAAGAAAGATTAATCCCGACAACCCAACAGCCGCGAAATTGGTTATGTTCTCGGATAGCCGACAGGCGGCAGCAAAATTGGCCGCTGGAATTGAGCTTGACCATTACCGGGATACGGTAAGAGCGTTAATTTTTTCGAAAATTGAATCGACACAATATGCCTATGAATTATTAGATAAATTCTTAAACGGAACATTGACCAAGGGGGAGAGATATGTACTTAGGGAAGAAAAACGAGTCAATAAAGAAGTTGAGAATCTATACAACAAGGTGGAGGACTATAATGATGAACCATCTGATGAATTATTGAATCAAATAAACAACCAGTTTGCAAAGCGGAAAGGCTTCATAAGTGTTTCATCGTTAACTGACACTCTTGCCAAGAAGTTGCTAAATATTGGAGTAAACCCTGGTGGTCCAAAAGCATCCTTGTTAAAAAGTCAATACGGACATAATTGGTTTGAGGAATATGTTTTTGATGATGGAGAAGTTCAATTCAAATGTAAAGAGGATGACGAATTACATGGGAAGATAAAAAGTTCTTTACAATCAGAAATATTATCCAGTCTATTCTCAGGACGAAATAGATCACTTGAAGCATTGGGCGTCGGCTATGTTGTGGCAGATATTGACGATTATAAAAGTTATCCTAAAGAATTTATACACAACAGTATTAGAATATTGGGAGAGTGTGGAAGGATTTATGGGAAATATGAGAATGAACAATCTTCTATTCCTGAAGGACTATGGAAATACTGGCGAAAATGTTATGGTTTCGGGGGATATCGTTCAAATGGATTAAAGGATAATTTTGAAGAAATCTTGCTCGAAAATCGCCTGATAAAAAGTCAAGATGATATTCGTCTTACCGGGTATGGATTGAAACTAAAGTATTACAACAGCAGTGATCCAATTTACGAATGTAGTGTGTGCGGTAATATACAATTGGTTAATTTTAAGAATATATGCGCACATTGCTGTAATGAAGCGGTTGAAGAAAAAAATTATGGAGAGTTATCAGAACAATTAGAAAATAATTATTATCGGTATAATGCTGAACTGTTGAAAGGTAACCCTACTCGTTTGCACTGTGAAGAGCTTACCGGACAAACAGGCCCTGCAGAGGCCAGTACCCGTCAAAGAAGGTTTCAAAGCCGATTTTTGAAAGACGAAAATAGCCTTGTGGAGGAAATTGATTTGCTGAATGTGACCACGACAATGGAAGCTGGCGTTGATATTGGTTCTTTAATGGCGGTAATGTTGGGCAATGTTCCGCCCCAACGGTTCAATTATCAACAGCGGGTTGGACGTGCAGGAAGAAGGAATGCACCGTTATCCATTGCATTGACGATAGCCAAGGGAAATTCGCACGATCAAGCACATTATAACCAGTCTTTTCGGATGGTATCTGCAACGCCGACTGACCCTTATCTTGAAATGAGCCAAATAGACATCATGCTGCGTTTTGTTTATAAGGAAATATTCCACCAAAGTCTAAAGGGTAAAGATATTGGCGGATCGGATGTACATGGTGCTTTTGGCAACGTGGAAGATTGGCCCTCAAGACGCTCTCTCATAGAAGAGTTTATTGAGAACGAGATTGCTATTTGTGAAATCATCGATGCCTTTAAAATAGAAACAAGAATCTCTCTTAGTACAAAAGAGATTTATCAAAGGTGGGTCAAAAATGATTTTTTAGTCAAAGTTGACAAAGTGGTTAAGGATGATACCGCGTATCCGCAAAATGAATTAGGTGAACGGCTTGCAAATGCTGGTTTGTTTCCTATGTTCGGTTTTCCGACGCAAGTGAGAGCATTATACGAAGAAAAGCCAAACAGAAATAATAACAATAATACGATTCAACGAGAATTGGATTTGGCAATTTCCGAATTTGCCCCAGGGAGTGAGGTTGTAAAAGATAAAAAGGTATTGACTGCGGTTGGGGTTCTTGGCTATAAAATAGAAAAAGGGCACTATATTGAGGTAGATGGTAGAGGAAACTTGAGATCGTTAAACAGGTGTATGAATTGTAAAACAGTTTATACTGAACCTGTTGTCGATACATGTAAAGTGTGCGATTCAAGCAATATTGAATCATTTGAAGCTATTGCTCCAATGGGTTTCTGTATTGAGAAAGGCAGGGAGTCTCGTGATTTTGACGGTAGATTTGAATTTAATAATCGTGCAGGCGAAGTTACCTTGGATCCTAATTCAAAGCTCGAGACTACAAGAGAAATTAGAAATTTGGTAATAAAATCAAATGCTGATCCAGAAAGCGGAATCGTGCATATGGTCAATGACAATGCAGGTGAACTATTCTTGATGGGTAATTTGGAAGGCAGTAAAGCTTGGGTCGTAAAAGACCTTTTGAAAGAGAAGAATAGACGCGTTTTTGGTCAGGAGAAATACGCATTTATTTCATCTAAACACACAGGCGTTATTACCCTTTCTTTAAAAGGTGTCGACAAAAACAAATACGAGTTCAAGTCTGGGGACATATATCAGCAAGCGGCGTTCTTGTCATGGGGCTACTTGATTCGTAAGGCCATATGCGGTATCTTAGATATTGAAACCAGTGAATTTGATATCGGATATCGAATTTCGCCTGAAACGAAGTCACATGAAATTTATGTGGTTGAAAGGGCTATAAATGGCGCGGGTTATTGCTCTTATCTGAATGGCAAGGAAGATGAAAAGATTGCTACAAAGGTCTTCATTTCTCAGCTAATTCGAAATGGAGACGATGATAGTCTGTACTCGAGTCTATTATTAAACAGTAACCACAAAGATTGCACTTCTTCATGCTATGACTGTTTGAGGGATTATTATAATCAGAAGTATCATAATTTGTTGAACTGGCGATTGGCATTAGACTTAGCGGGTTTGGCTAATGATGAGAATTTTGAATTGAATTTTATGCAAGAATATTGGCAAAATTTTTTTAATGGGGATTTGAGAACTATATTGAAAAATAAGGATAATTATACTTTGGAAGAAGATAATGGGATTTTCTATTTGAGTTCAGATGATCGCCGGACATTGATTGCTCATCCGTTTTGGAGCGAGTCTTTTATTGAAAGAATTTTGAAGTCAAGTGGAGCTGATGTCGACAGAAAATATATCAATGACATTATTTCTTAGTTAAAAAACGATTGATTATGCCAGAAACCAACCGCATAGAGTACAAACGAGAACTCCATACTGATGTCGATATTGAGAAGGAAGTCATTGCCTTTTTGAATTATTACGAGGGTGGTGTGATTTATATCGGTATAGATAAGACAGGCAAAGTTGTGGGCGTTGCGGATGCGGACGGTGATGCGCTAAAAATCAAAGACCGAATCAAAAATAATATATCGCCATCCGCTATGGGTTTATTTGATGTAGTGGTTGAGGAGCGCGAGGGCAAAGAGATTGTCAAAATCACCGTGGCCAGTGGCAGCGAAAAGCCGTACTTCAAGAAAAAATACGGGATGACCGATAAAGGTTGTTTTATCCGCGTAGGCACAGCTGCGGAGCCAATGCCGCAGGGGATAATTGATAAACTATTCGCTACCCGTACCCGGAATTCTATCGGCAAAATCCGGTCGAACCGACAGGATTTGACTTTTGAGCAGCTTCGTATTTATTACGAGGAAAAACGGAAGCCGCTCAATGGCCAGTTCAAGAAAAGTTTGGAGTTGCTTACCGAAGATGGTGCGCTCAACTATGCAGCTTATCTATTGGCTGATGAAAACGGTGTTTCCATCAAAGTGGCGAAATATCGCGGCACTAATCGGGTAGACCTCATTGAAAACAACGAATACGGTTATTGTTCGCTCATAAAAGCCACGAAAAACGTATTGGATAAAATCGAATTGGAAAACCGCACGGCAACGCAAATCACGTCCAAGGAACGGATAGACCGGAGGCTTTGGAATCCGGTGGCCATCCGCGAGGCTGTGATAAACGCCATCGTGCATAACGACTTCACCCGTGAGGTGCCACCCAAGTTTGAGATCTTTGCGGACCGTATCGAAATTACTTCCGCAGGCACATTGCCGGAGGGATTGAGCGAAGAAGATTTCTTTGATGGGGTCTCCATCCCAAGGAATCGGGAATTGATGCGTGTATATCGGGATTTGGAATTGGTGGAGCAGCTTGGTTCGGGGGTGCCACGGATTTTGGAGAGCTATGGAAAAGAATGCTTCCGGTTTATGGGTAACTTTATCCGGATGACATTTCCGGCATCGGAAGCGTTTACCCCCCAAGTCACCCCCCAAGTCACCCCCCAAGTCACCCCCCAAGTCACCCCCCAAGTAGAACGGTTGTTGGCGGTATTTACAGGAGAGCACAACAGGCAGGAATTGCAAGACTTTCTTGGGTTATCAGATAGAAAAAATTTCCGGGAGAATTATTTGAATCCAGCTATTGAAGCAGAGCTTGTAGAATTGGTTGACCCTAATAATCCGACAAGCAGCAAACAACGATATGTATTGACAGCGTTGGGAATACGGATGGCAGAAAAGATTAATAAGAATTAAAACGGCATGAGCATAGAGAAACCACTTATTTCAATGATAGAAGTTCAATTAAGGAGCTTTATTGAGACATTCCGGCCGGCGGATGAAGAAACTCGTAAGAAATTGGATTTTGGTTATTCCTGGGATGGACAAACTGCTTTATTGTTTGAAATCAGACCGCAATGGAATGATCCGACGAGAATCTTAGAATTACCCTTTGCTAAACTTCGTTTTGTTAAATCTTCCAAAATTTGGAAATTGTATTGGATGCGTGGATCAGGCAAGTGGGAGGTCTACGAGCCGCTACCGGAAAGCACTGATCTACACAAATTGTTGACTGAAATTAAAAATGATGCTTACGGCTGTTTTTTTGGATAATCGGTAATGGAGAGCTGAAACGCTTCAGTTTGGGAAGTTACTCCCAATTGCGAACGCACTGCGTTCACAATTCGATGCGGAGAATAAGTGTCTTTATATCCGCAGATATTGCGGAATATAACTTTTGAATGCGGAGATTATTAGCTATATTTGCCGTATAATTTGCGGAGAATGTATATTCATCAATTACATCACTGGCCTGATTTCACATGGAATGCGGATGCAATAGCCCCGCTCTTGGCAGCGGTACGTTTTAAACAAGGGAAGCTCTTGGGGTATATGGAACACTTGGGGTTCGACTTAAAAGCGGAAGCGGTATTGCAGACCTTGACTCAGGATGTGGTGAAGTCCAGCGAAATCGAAGGGGAGATGCTGGATATTGATCAGGTACGGTCTTCCATTGCCCGTCGCCTCGGGCTGGATATCGTTGGCTTGGTACCTTCCGATCGGCATGTGGATGGTGTGGTGGAGATGATGCTCGATGCCACGCAGCGCTATGATCAGCCATTAGATGAAGAACGACTGTTTGGCTGGCATGCCGCCTTGTTTCCCACCGGTCGGAGCAGTATGTATCGTATTGTGGTAGGCGATTGGCGCAAGAACACCAAGGACGATCCCATGCAGGTGGTGTCAGGGGCGATGGGTAGGGAGAGAGTACATTTTCAGGCACCTGATAGCGAGAAGTTACCCGTGGAGATGGAGCGGTTTTTAGCGTGGTTCAACAATAGTGATACAGCCATCGATCCGATGTTAAAGGCTGCGGTGGCACATCTCTGGTTTGTGACCATTCACCCTTTCGAGGACGGCAACGGACGGATATCAAGGGCGATAGCAGACATGCAGCTGGCAAGGGCAGACGGTAGCCCCCAACGTTTTTACAGCATGTCAGCCCAAATCCGGCAGGAGCGGAAGCATTATTATTCGGTATTGGAGAAAACCCAATCGGGTGATTTGGATATTACCGAATGGTTAACATGGTTTTTGGAATGCCTTGGCCGTGCAATCGATGCTTCGGATGTGGTACTGGCTTCGGTGATGCGCAAAGCTAAACTTTGGATGATGCCGATAGCGCAGACGTTCAATGACCGGCAACGATTGCTATTGAATAAATTGCTGGATGGGTTCGAGGGCAAGCTGACTTCTTCTAAATGGGCAAAGATTGCCAAATGTTCGCAGGATACGGCAACGCGTGATATACAAGACTTGGTCGTAAAGGGGATATTGGTGAAGGACGAAGCCGGAGGAAGGAGCACTAACTATTTGCTCACAGTATAGTAATTGCTCCTTATTTGTACCTTATTTCTATAAAACACTATCAATCAATACAAAATACATTTTGCATCGGAAAGTAACCTACACTTCTCATTCCATATCCAGAAGATTTTTCTGGTGCCGAAAAAATACTTTATTTGAAAAATGAATAGAACGTAACATATGAGAATAAAGAAAATACAGAACCATAACCTTTTTGCCTACAGAAGGCTGCGCAGGGCTATTGGCTATCTGGGCATTTTTCTTCCGATAATTCTGGTTTTCCTGTCTTTTTTCAGAGTTTTCAATACCGCTATTCAACCCTCCATTAGCCATTACTATTTCACTAACCTGAGGGAGATATTTACCGGAACTTTATGCGCTGTGGGACTTTTCCTTATCTGCTATAAAGGAAACGGCAACGCTGTCATCTGGAAAAACGACAACCTGTTGACCAACCTGGCCGGCTGCATGGCGATTGGCATCGCATTTATACCCACCGACCCCATAGGCCATAGCTGCACACAGTGCACCTTGATTACATATGGTTTAAAGGGACTTCATTATGGCTTCGCAGCAGTCCTGTTTCTTATTTTTGCCCTACTTTCGATCAACGTGTTTACAATAGGTCAAGAACGAAATATAGAAATTCCGGTCAGTGTATTTAACGAAAATAATATTTACCGGATCTGTGGCTATGGGATACTGCTTTGTATCGTTTTGATTCCGTTTAAACTCTTTGATCGTGCCACACTGGTCTTCGAGGCCATTGCTCTTTTCTTCTTTGGCACTTCCTGGCTGATCAAAGGACGTGCTTTGGGCGACAAGGGAATGATCGGCCGGAAGTTATACCGGGAAATGAATGTTGAGGATACAGAAGAGGACCAGTAAACCACTTATTAGCGCACCACGGTCAACAGCCTATCGATTGTCGGCAGTGCTGGTATTTTCCTCGGGACTGAGGGGTGCCGGCGGTATCTCGGCTACATCACGCTCTATCTCCTGCGTTTCTACGTGTACTGCAAATTGCGAGGGCTCAATGGGGATACCCATGACCGTTGCATATTCTCTTGTATAGATCGCACCGAAATACAAAATTGCAGCCGTGTAATATACCCAGAGTAGAATTAATACAAAGGATCCTGCTGCGCCGTATGTATCCTGTGTGGCCGAATGCTCAAGGTAAATCCCGATCAGGTAGCGGCCCAGAACAAACAATATGGAGGTAAACAATGCGCCCGCACGCACAGTCCGCCACTGTATATTGACATCAGGAAGCACCTTGAATATAACACTGAAGAGCAAAAAGATAATACCAAAAGAAAGCGCAAAGTTAACCGCATCCACCAGCATGACTGCCATATCTGGAAAATACCGCTGTAACTGGCTGGTCAGTGCCAGTATCACTCCATTGATGATCAGCGTGACGACAAGCAGAAAGCCTAGTCCAATGACCAACGAAGATGATAACAGCCTGTCCTGAATAAGTTTTAACCAGCCTTTTTTGGGCTTTGCCCGCACATGCCAGATTTTATTGATCGAATTCTGGATGTCCCCAAAGACCGTGGTCGCACCAAGGATCAGGGTAACGCTGCTGATGATCAACGCCATGGAAGACTTACCGGAAAGCTCCAGATTCTGAATTACTTCCTGGATCTGCTTTGCTGCTCCATTGCCGACCAGACCACGTAACTCTGTGAACACCTTACCTTCGATGGCATCTTCTCCATAGAATATTCCGGCCAATGCAATAATCAAAACCAATATTGGACCTATCGAAAAAACGGTATAGTAAGATAACGAAGCACTATATTTCATCGAGTCCTCATTCAGAAATCCAGCTCCCGTATTTTTTAATATCTGCCAATAGGTGTTTAGCTTGCTTTCGCTTCTCGTGTTTATATTCATAATCAATCTGATGCTTGTGTAGAATAAACCGCTTTTCGGTAAAGAAAGTTTTGGAATATCACCTAAAACTATGCAGGAGACTGTGGTCAGTGATTTAATTGGAGTAATCCTGAATGGAAGCCTGCAGGACAAGCCGCTCTGGCCCTGTTACTTTTAAACTTACGTTGATACTGGCTGCGATAGCCTTTAACGAGAGAACCGATGGCACTTTCAGCGCATCCGGCCAATCTTCGAGTTGAATGTCCGCATGCAACAGTTCATCACTCTCCCCATAACCCGTCTGGAGACCTTCAGCTGTTGACGCAGTGGAAAGTATGTTAAACGACCCTTCCTGCTTTTGAAACCACTGGTAAAAAAGTTTGGCCGGCAAATATTTGTGCAACTCTTTGTCTCCCCTGAAGCCAAGCCTCAGGTCTGGTACTTGATGTTCGTAGCGTGTCTTCTCTTCTACGGTCTCAAAATTATCATCGACGGCATAGCTGACGATGGTATCGACCTGCACAACCCGACTGTTCAGTATTTCCATATCCATATACTCACCCGTTGTGTGCGCCATAATGGAGTCTGCTGAAATGGGCAAATCACGTAGAATATGTTTTATTCGTCTTTTTAGGCGGCCATCAGGAAAATTGATCCATCCTCTGCCAATATAGTCCTTAGCCGCCAGCTTCCGCACTGTATAGGTTTTTGGAAAGTTCCAGTGCTTCGAAGTAAACTCGCCGAAAATCTCCATACGCCCACCCTTCAAATCAAACTCAATAAAGTTCTGTGTCGACATATCACTATAGCGCATGGATTTACGCGTCAATGTGCTGGGGCGGCTAATAAAGTTCTCAATGGAGATCTGCTGATCCTTGGACTGAATCAGCTGCAACATTTCGGTCCGCTTCTGATCCAGATCGAAACCCAGCCCTACCAAGAGCTCCTTGCCACGCCACATAAAAGCTATCTTATGTCTTTCCTGATAAGCGTAGCTTATTCCCGGAGCAATGTCCTGTTGGATAGAGTCAATTGCCAGTCCGTCTTTCAGAAAACTCAAAAACTGCTTTTTATCGTTCAGATCAAAAAATGCGTAAAAATTTCGGGCGGTATCTTCCAGCGAAAACAAAAATACATTCGCTTTGATATCAATACCGTTATTCTTCAGTTTACGCAGTTTTTTGGCGTAGTCCTGCCCTGCCTTCGGAGCAGTCTGCCATCGATCAAACAATTGGCTCAATAAAATGTCATCGAGGGAAATTGTCAGCAGTGCTTTGCTCTTTTTGTGGACAAGGGACTTATAGGATTGCTGTTGACGAATGACATAAATCCCCCATCCGGTGATAACAAACAGCATAACAATTCCTAAAAGCCAAATAGTTCCTTTTTTAATCATTTTCATGTTCATCGATGTGCTTGTCAACTTTGTTTGCTGTATCTGCTGCTATCCCGTCCAGTAACTGACTGAGCACAAACTGAAGCCCGTTTTCCACCGTTTTCGGCAGCTCAATTTCCAACTCCCCCACTAAGCTGTCGCTTACGATACCCTTGGAATACAGCGTAAATTTACCATAATTACTTAATTCTGCCAATGTGTTGCGCCACTTGTCATCGATCACGATATGGAGATCTCTAACCATTTTCGGTAGCCGCGGGATCTGAAAAGCCGCGGATAGTTTGTTACTTTTCATGAGCCTGACAAAGGTTTTGTTGGTTTTGGCTGTATAAGCACCTCGATGCTTAATTTTATGGAGTTGTGTACTGTCATTGCTGATCATGACCAAATTATCTTTAAAGAGCAGATATATGGGAAAATCCCTGCCCCCGCCACGCGGCAGTTGGTAAAGACCTGATGTTATACTCGCCTTGGACTCAGATACAGCAAAATCAAGGGTTTTCTTGATCACTCTTTGATCTTCTGACGTAAACATCCATACAAATGAGGGCACCGTCTCCGCTTTTGTTTTCTTAATTTCCTTGAGATTGAGATCATCATCGTACTCGTAGTCAATGTAGTCCAGTCTCAGGTTGATCATGCCGTTCATGATCACCATATGGTCCCCCGGCATAATGCGGGCGACCGCTTCCTCATCGACCACTATTCCAAATCCAAGCGCAAGCAGCGGCAGAAGTTCATTCTCCGGCTCAAAGTATCGCCTTAGATTTTTACTAAGGAAGGTGGGCATTTCTTTTAAATAAGCCGCAGTATTGAGGTTGACGTTCAAATAGCCCGCGGTTTCAGTTGTCAGATACTTCGCAAATTTTGGGTTCGGTTTTCTGGCATATAGCTTCTTCGACAGTTGCGAAAGTTCTGGACTCATGCTTATGCGGGCGCTGAGTTTGATCTTATTTTGCTTCAGATGGGCATCAACAAAGAGATCATGATATTCATCTTCCACGGAGAAACGGCTTGTATGTAAATAGGCGTCGGTCAGCGAATGAAGTGGTTGCAGTTCGGCATACACATCACTAACTCTGGAGTACCACAGCCGGGCCAGGCCCAGCTTGTCGAACAGTGCCTTTTGCTGCCGCCCATCCATTCCATCGTACTTGCCGCTCAGCAAAAGCTCCTGCTCCTGGAGTAACCATTTGTCCAGTAATACATGTTTGATTGAATCATTGCGCCTATTGCTTTGCTCGAAAGCGGCAGATAGCGAGTCGTAGTCCGTATGATCTGCGTACGAGCTTGTACTGTCGCTCACTGTTCCATACGCCTTATCGGATAACCCTTCAGTATGTGTCGTGCCCTGCGTAGCCTCACCGAAATCTGTCGCTTCCCAGCTTACTTCTGTCGAATCCTTCAATACAGAATTCATATCGGCTACCGGGGCTGACACCACAGGTATGGCGTACTCGCTGTTATTAATACCGTATCTCGCCGCTACGGAATCATTGTAAAAGTAGGTATGCCCGACTTCTCCTGTTAAGATCCGCAATTCCTTATCATTCCATGCAAAAAGGCGTCCACCTGCCGTCTTAAACCGACTATATCCGTTCATAGCAGGATAAGGGGTGCCCTTTATCCTCCACAGTTTTTTAAAAAGCGCCGTGTCCCTGACAGGAATGATCAGCTCGCTATAGGCAAGGCTGTCTTTATGCACCCTGTAATACAGAACAACCCCTGTGGCGTCCATCGCTGTATCGAAGAAATTCTTCGGCACAACAGCTGTACGATCTGCAAACTGACTAAAAAAACCTAGCTTATCAAGCAAGTTATTCAAGGTAGCGGCCTCGGTGTGTGCAGAAAACTCAGCAAGATTCACCAGTGTCACCGTATATGCTTTCCGAGGTATCCGATGCGCTATACCCTGTGCACTCAGCGTACTTATAGGACAACATACAGACAATATGAGCCCGATGTATAAAGGCAATAACTGCTTACCAATAGATAAATACGTTAAACTAAACATATATGGATACTTTGTTACAATCGCTGCATCAAAAGTATCAATTGTCCAGGGCTTTTCTCCTCCCTGATTTCAGCTAATTCAACCCTCTGCTCAAGATTCACGGATCAGTCCGTATTCGATGGCTGATTTTACCGCGGCAGTCACACTTTTGGTCTGAAACTTCTCCATTAGATTTTTCCTATGGCTTTCAACAGTATGCGAACTGATAAACAATGCATCTGCAATCTGATTTGTTGTCAACCCTTTAGCGACGTATGACAGAATCTCTTTCTCCCGCCGCGTCAGCTTGGGCACCTGTTTAAGGCCTGTATCTGTTTTTTTGTTTAAAATTGCCTGCGTCTTCTCACAGATATATCGATTACCGAGCAGCACTTGAGTTATAGCAGCGATGATCTCATAACCATGCGCATTTTTCTGCAGATAAGCGTCAGCCCCCTCATTGAGAATGCTATTGATCACGGCCAGCTCATTATGCACGCTGAATGCCACAATTTTTAGATCCTTGTAGTTCTCTTTCAGGCCCTTAACCAGATCTATTCCATTGGCATCCGGAAGGTTGATGTCCAACAATAAGACCAGTGGATGGTCAGACTCTATATGATTAAATAGATCGGCTGCACTGGCATACATACCCACAACTTCGTAGTCTTCATGGGCATTGATGATGTTTTTTAGGCCCTCCAGCAATAGCGGATGGTCATCTGTGATTGCTATCTTTATCATGTTATGTTGTCATGTTAAACCATGGGTATTTCTATCTCTATTGTCGTGCCTTCTCCTACGACCGATCTTATTTTCATGTCGCCATGCAGAAACGAAAGCCTCGAGCGTACATTGTGCATACCAGCGGAATGCTGTAGATCGACGGTGTTGGTATCAAAGCCCCTGCCATCATCTTCGATGGTGAGGTGGAGACGCTCATTATAAGACGAAAGCTGTATGAGGATATTTGAAGCACGAGCGTGTTTCAGGGCATTGTTGACCAGTTCCTGGATAATCCGATATAAAGATATTTCCTGCTCGGCAGTCAGCTTCGACTCAAACTGCAGAAATTCACATTCCACCTGACATTTAACATGGCTCATGCGGGCAGCGTAGTCTTGCAAGGCCTCTTTCAGGCCATATTTAATAATTAGATCGGGCATAAGATTGTGGGCCAGACGGCGCAGCTCATCCACCGCATTATCGAGGAGGGCTATGCTTTTCGAAATACCATCTTTGACCGATGATGCCTCTGATGGACCTTCACTCAATGACGAAAGGCCGAGCTTTGCACCCGACAGCAGCCCGCCCAGCCCATCATGCAGATCACGGGCAAGACGTGTACGTTCCTTTTCCTCACCAGCTAACATAGCCGTCAAATTCTTGATTTCATTTTGCTGATTGTTTTTTTCAATCTCGAGACCATGCAAGTGTTCTTTCTGTCGGAGCGTTCGCGATCGTTGCCAGTAAGCATAAAACAGTAGAATAACAGCAACTAAACAACTGACAAACAGCCAGATATAAATGGAATTCATGCGTGATTTAAACGCAATTTCCTTTTTTGACACATCCAGCTCCTGCATGCGCTGTTCGTTTTCCAGCCGGCTCAGTTGGAGATCCTGCTCTTTTTTGTCACGTTCCAGCTGTACCACCTTAAGCTGTTGCGTCCGGTTGAGTTCATTCAGCTTTAAGTTCTCAACCAGCTGGCTTTGCTTATCGGCCAGCGCTTTCATCAGCTTAATCTGTTGCTCCTTCTTTTCTCCCTCCAGACGAAGGCGCATCAGTTTCTGGTTTTGCAGTTCTCGTTCGAGCTTGATTTCTAACTGCTTGGTTTTATCCAGTTTATTTGAATTGAATGCCTTTTCAAAGACATTAATATACTTTTTCTGATATTTAAAGGCTTCTTCATATCGGCCTTCTTCCACGTTGATTTCGGCTAGTCTACTATAAAGACTTAAACCGAGCTGGGGATCATAATGCGGCTCGCCTTCCAATATAAAGAGGGCCTGCTGCAGATACTTCTTCCCTTTGTCTCTTTGGCCATTCTTTAATGCAACGTCCGCCAAAATACCGTAAGCGGGGATTGCAATGACGTTCTGCCCTGCCTCCTCGGCAATATCCAGCGCCTGCTCTGCGAAAGTTAAAGCTTTTTTATCATCTTCAGGGAAAAATTCGTGGTATAGATTGGCAAGATTTACCGACACATAAGCAATATCTGTTGGATTGACCAGCGATTTCCGGTTACTTCGAACCAGACTGTAGGCATCAAGATAATGCTGCTCGGCTTTCCTTAGCAGATTGCGGTCACTCTTATTGGATCGGTATTCCTCCTCAAATAAATACCCTGCCTGCATATACGCATCAAACAAGCTGGCAACGTTATTTCCAGCCTTGGCGGTCTCCAGCAAAAGACCAGTATATTTTTCCTGAAACTCGTAATTCCGCTGATTCGCATAGATTGCCGTCAGCTCTTTATAGATGGCAAGCTTCCGGGCCATGTTGCTTTCAGTTGGAACGGCTTTCTCCAAAAAAGAGAGGGCTTTGTGAAATTGAGGGACTGCCTGATCCTCTTTGTTTTGCCGGGTCATAATCCAGCCTTCACAGTAGTGAACATATCCCCTCGTGCCATTGTCATGAATGAACGGCAATACAGATTTTGCATGCTCAAGATAAAAACGCGACTTTTCAAATGCGTGATCATTAAAGCTGTTCATCGCAGCAATACAGTTGAGATAAGCATAATACTGTTTATCTGGATAGCTTTTTGCCAATTGAATATTGTCATTGAGCAGCTGGCTAGCGAGTGTTTTTTCATTGTTGAAATACAGGGCCTGCGCATACTTTCCGGTGAGAATAAAGCGTTCCTTGCTTCCCAAAGGAAGATTATAATATGATTTTTTTAGCTCCTGCAATTGCTCCTGTCCAAAAAGTAGGCAACAGCAGCATAGAGAAACAACGCATACAGCTATCGATCTGAAAACAGCATAAAGATATCCCATAAAGCCAATTGCTATCGCTGGTGGATTTGCCAAACTTAGATAAATTTACCTGCATTCGCAATGATTATCCTATAATTGTAGACAGCCTTACCAATGAGATGTAAAGCTGACCACCATTGAGCGGGGACAGGTAACCCGGTCGACAGCAGGCAAAACCATTGTTAGGCTGATCGGCAGGACGCGTTCAAACGTACTGCTGACGCGCCTGCTATTATAGACAGAATCCCGTGACTGTCGACATATTTGCATAGGCCCTTCCTCAAAAATGTACATACACAGAGAGATCTCGGAACTAAATTTGTACTTTTGTTTTTTAAATCATAAATCAAAAGGATACGTGTCGTTAGAGAAACTAAAATTAAGCAAGAGACTAACTGCTACCATGACCGAACTCGGTTATCTGGCTCCGAAAGAGATTCAGAGTAGATGCATTTCCAGGATTCTTGGTGGACAGGATGTGATCGCCATAGCACCTGAAGGGGCTGGCAAGACCACAACTTACGTATTATCGACCTTGACTAAATTAAAATTTACGGACGATGAGGCCCCCAAGTTCTTGATCCTGGCACCCAACGAAGAGCGCATTGACGAGATTGTTGAAAAATTCTACCAGCTCAGCAAAAATAAGCAATTACGTATCATTGGCCTGCGTGCCGGCGGAAGTATGGAAGATGAGATCGAAGAGCTCGTGGAAGGCAAAGACATCGTCGTCGCAACACCAAACCGGGCCCGGGCGATTTATCTGAAACTGGCATTGAACCTCAATCGTATCCAGGCCTTAATTATTGATGATGCCGAAGAAATCATCAAGCAAGGCATGCAGACCGCTGTTCGGGAACTGGCAGAAAGCTGCGGCAAAGTGCAGCACCTGGTTTTTAGTACGGTGGAACATCAAAAGCTTTATGATATGATTGATGACCATCTGAATGAGAACTATGCAGTGGTCGAAGTGGAAGAGCTTGAAAACGAAACAGTAGACACCTTGGATCTGCTATTATACCATGTACCAAATTTTACGACAAAGATCAACTTGCTCAACCTACTGCTGGAGGATAAGGAAGTGTTTCAAAAAGTTGTGATTTTTGTCAATTCAAAATTGACAGCGCAAAAATTAGCCAAAAGCCTATTTCATCAGAACGAGGAAGAAATCGCCATATTAAACCCTCTCTTCTATGATGATTTTGGGTTTGACAGCGTAGCGGATTTCAAAGCCAGTGACGCATCCCGTGCACTGATCATCGCAAGGGAAAATTCACCCGAGGTAGACCTTGCTGATATCCCGTTTATTTTCCAGTTTGAGTTGCCCAACGAGAAAGAACAATTCTTGCAGTACCTCGTCAAAGATAATAGCAATGCAGAAACAGTGGTGCTGACTTTTTCCACGGACCTCGAGCTTCCCATGGTCCGAAAAATAGAACAGGTCATCGGTAAACGAATGGATATTCTTGATTTACCTGAAGACCTTGTCATCTACAATCCTTCTGCTGATAATAAGAAGAGAAAAACGAACTCCATAGCTGAAAACGACGAGTCACGGGGTGGTGCTTTCCATCAAAAAAAAGAAAGTAATGCAAAAAACTACAATTACGGCGGCGGTGAAAAAGCAAAAATGAAAATGAAGAAAAAATAAAGGACATAGGGGAAGTTCAGCTTCCCCTATCCTATTTTAATATACTCTTTAACAAGTGAATATATCCATGGGCAATGCGTTCCATCCCTTGATCGTTCGGATGTGCATAGTCTACCGTCGAATTTAAATCCAAACTCAGATCTTTAGACGGTATGAGGTAAATCTGTTCGACACCCCATGACTTCAGTTTTTCGAAGCTTGCCACCAATACGCGGCTACTCTGCTGATATTCTTCATTTTTATCCATATTAAAAACTTCGGGAATATGCCCGGAACCATGCTGTGTCAGAATGATGGGTGTCCTTGGATGCTGCTTTCGCAAAAATGTGACAGCATGCGTCAATAAGGAGTCCAACTGCCTCTCCGTTCGGGAAGTGGTAACCGACAGGTTCGGAATGCAATCCAAGATATAACAAGCTGCATTGACTTCATTCATCAGATTTAAAATCGGTTGCTCTAGCCGCCCATTACCCGAAAAACAAAGATTCATGACCTCGTTGTCGAAGGCCCGTCCAACTTGGTTTGTCCACGCAAGTCCAGGACGGCTGGCACATGCCCCTTGCCCGATGGAAGTACCGTACACTACGATCGGTTTGCTGTTAGCGACCGGAGGATATTGAATCTCCAGACCATTGGGAACGCCGATCTCAAGCCATTTAACTGTGTTGTATAAAGGAAGATATAACCTGTACTTGAAGTTATCATGAGCGCCGATATTTTTCCAGGAATACGTGACTGTATCTGCAAAGTTGTACTGACCGTAAGCCCATTTCCAGGTTTTGGTCACCGGATCATAGGCATAAAGGTCCAGACCGCTCACTCCCGTCGTTGGCATATGTGGCATATTGAGCGGGCCTTCAACTTGATATTTAACCACAATCTCTGAGGCCGAGGTCTGGAAGTCAATATAGAGGCCGGCAGCATTCCGCCCCAATGACCATACTGGACCCCGTACGTGTTCTTTCAAATCTTCTGGAAGCCGCTGGAAGCCGGATATTTTATGATTGTTTACACGGCCTTGCACCTGTTTAACTGCAAGTGGTGAAAACCAGCGATAATTTTCCTGGCCTTTCAATACCGATATCGCCAGCGAAAGCAAGACCACAAAAGTCATTTTGGAAAACATATACAGCTCATTTAGGTTTTGTAAAAAAGGAGCCAAATTGGCTCCTTTCTATTGCGATTTATTATTATACTATAAAATTGCTTGTCTAATACGGACCAGTTTCTCCATCAATCCTTCCAACAGATCGAGATGTAGCATATTGGCTCCATCCGACTTTGCATTCGCCGGATCTGGATGTGTCTCGATAAAGAGACCATCGGCTCCGACAGCAATTGCAGCTTTTGCAATGGTTTCGATCAATGCCGGCTTTCCTCCAGTCACACCGGAAGTCTGATTGGGCTGCTGAAGGGAGTGGGTGCAGTCCATAATGGTGGGGACATTAAACGAACGCATTTCAGGAATGCCCCGATAATCAACGATCAGATCCTGGTAACCGAACGTATTGCCCCGGTCTGTCAAAAGTACCTTATCATTGCCAGATTCCACAATTTTGTCAACAGCAAACTTCATTGATCCGGCGCTCAAAAATTGCCCTTTCTTGACGTTCACAACTTTATTTGTTTTTGCAGCCGCTACCAACAGATCTGTCTGACGACATAAAAACGCCGGAATCTGCAACACATCCACGTAAGCCGCAGCCATTTCGGCCTCATGACTCTCGTGAATATCCGTTACCGTTGGCACAGCAAAAGTACGGCCTACTTTCTCCAATATTTTGAGTGCTTTTTCGTCTCCTATTCCCATAAAAGAATCTAAACGCGAGCGGTTAGCTTTGCGGTAGGATCCTTTAAAAATATAGGGAATATTTAATTTATCCGTAATCGCAACAATCTTTTCAGCAATCCGTAAAGCGATATCTTCTCCTTCAATCGCACAGGGTCCGGCCATCAAAAAGAAATTCTGCGAGGTACCATTCTTTATTTCAGGAATGTAGTTGTTGATCATAGTAATATTCAATAAAATTTAGTTGCCCAGTTCGGATAAAAATTTGATACGCATCAGCTGGAGATCTTCATAAGTATAGTCGTCGCCCCCAAGCTCTTTAAGTGCATCGTTGATTGAGTCGGTCTCAGCAGTCTTAAAATAATCATAAACTTCATCCTGCCGATCTTCATCAATAATCTCATCAATAAAATAGTTGATATTGATTTTCGTACCCGCATTCACGATGGTTTCAATCTCCTTCAGAATTTCTTCATAAGTGATTCCCTTGGCCGCAGCGATATCATCCAACGCGATTTTGCGGTCTATATTTTGAATAATCGCAACTTTCAGTGCGGATTTATTCGCTGTACTTTTGATGACAAGATCCACAGGCCGGTCGATTTCATTTTCCTCGACGTAATCTTTGATCAAAGCGATAAATGGCGCACCGAATTTGATGGCCTTACCATTTCCCACGCCCTGGATCTGTTTTAGTTCATCGATACTGACCGGATAATGTATACACATTTCCTCCAAAGAAGGATCCTGAAAAATAACAAACGGGGGCAAAGACTTACTTTTTGCAATTTTCTTGCGCAGATCCTTCAGCATTCCCAATAATGTAGAGTCCAGCGCTCCCGTTCCGGGCCCAGACTCCTCACTATTATGCTGCTCTCCTCCGTCAATCGGACGGTTTAACACAAACTTCAACGCATAAGGATTATCCAAGTACCGACGGCCGATATCTGTCAGCTTCAATAGACCGTAGTGGTCAATATCTTTTTCGATAAAATTGTCCAAAACCGCCTGGCGCAGCAACGACTTCCAATATAACGAGCCTTTATCTTTACCAGAGCCGAATAAACGGTGTTCATCATGTTTATATGAAGATACCGGCTGGTTATTCTGACCGACCATAACGTTAATGACATGATGGTCATCAAATTTTTCTCCCTGCTCCTTGATAAAGCCCAGAACATCCTTTAAGGACTCCTCCGCGTCAAAATACTCTTTCTCCGAACGGCAGTTATCACACATATTATTGCAGCCCTGCTCATCAAAATTTTCACCGAAATAGTGAAGAATCTGTTTTCGGCGGCAGACTGCAGATTCGGAATAATCGATGACTTCTTTTAGTATCTGTGTCCCGATCTCGCGTTCGGCTACAGGCTTGTCCTTCATAAACTTCGTGAGCTTTTCCACGTCCTTTTCCGAATAGAACGCCAGACAATGCCCTTCACCCCCGTCGCGCCCAGCCCGACCCGTTTCCTGGTAATATCCTTCCATGGATTTGGGGATATCGTGATGGATGACATAGCGGACATCCGGTTTATCAATACCCATACCGAAAGCAATCGTCGCCACAATCACTTCCACATCTTCCATCAGGAATTTGTCCTGAGTCTCCGCCCTGGTTTTGGCGTCAAGCCCTGCATGGTAAGGTAAAGCTTTTATACCATTTAGGTTGAGTACTTCGCTAATTTCTTCTACTTTTTTGCGGCTCAGGCAATATACGATCCCCGTCTTGCCCGTCTTTGATTTAATAAACCGCACAATCTCCTTGACCACATCCTTTTTCGGGCGCACCTCATAGTATAAATTGCTCCGGTTAAAAGACGATTTAAACAGTACAGCATCGTTCATCTGCAAATTTTTACGGATGTCTGACTGTACTTTGGGGGTGGCCGTCGCCGTCAATGCGATAATGGGAATATTCTGTCCAACCTCATTGATCACCTGCCGTATCTTACGGTATTCGGGTCTAAAATCATGGCCCCATTCTGAAATACAATGCGCTTCATCCACCGCTACAAAAGACACTGTGATCTGATGCAAAAACTCCAGATTATCCTGCTTCGCCAGGGACTCGGGAGCAACATAGAGCAACTTGGTCTTTCCAGCCAGCACATCGTCCTTAACACGTGTAATTTCGCTCTTATTCAATGAAGAGTTCAAAAAATGAGCGATACTATCTTCGCCACCGAATGCACGAAGCTGATCCACCTGGTTTTTCATTAAAGCAATCAGCGGAGAAATGACAATTGCTGTTCCCTCACTCATGAGTGCAGGCAACTGATAACAAATTGATTTTCCACCTCCTGTGGGCATGATTACAAACGTATCTTTCTTCTGAAGAATACTGGTTATTATAGCCTCTTGATCTCCTTTAAAAGTATCAAAACCAAAAAAATCCTGTAAATTGTCGAAAAGTGATTTTTCTATTTCCATTGCGCCTTGGGCAAAAATAAGATAGATAATGAAGAAATAATCCTGAAAAATAATCTATTTTTGCAATCTATTCTAATATATAAAAGTAAGAGTATTTTTTGTGAAAAACAACTACGAAATAAAAAATATAGCTGTTCAGGCTATCCAGGAAGAGGCTAAGGCAGTAGCTGCTCTGACCCAATATATTGATGATGATTTTGTTACCATAGTCAACAGTATCCTCCAGCTCCGGGGACGCGTTGTCGTAACCGGAATAGGAAAAAGCGCTATTATCGCGCAGAAAATTGTCGCGACACTCAATTCTACCGGAACGCCATCGATCTTTATGCATGCCGCAGATGCGATCCATGGCGACCTGGGCATTATACAGCAGAATGATCTCATTATTGCGATATCAAAAAGTGGCAACACTCCTGAAATCAAAGTGCTTGTCCCCTTTTTGAAACAGACCAAAAATGTGCTGATTGCAATGGTCGGAAACACCGGGTCGTTCCTAGCGAAAAATGCGGACTATGTACTGAATACGACCGTCGAAAAAGAAGCCTGCCCCAACAATCTGGCGCCAACTTCAAGCACCACGGCCCAGCTGGCCATGGGCGATGCGCTGGCAGTAGCCTTACAGGAATGCCGTGATTTTACGGACAGAGACTTTGCAAAATACCATCCGGGCGGCGCACTGGGTAAAAAACTATATCTTAGAGTCGGCGACCTCTCCGATCAAAACGGCAAACCTAGCGTGCAGATGGAAGCCAGCGTCAGGGATATCATCATTACCATCACACACTTCCGGCTCGGTGCAGTGGCCGTCTTAGCGGGCGAACAGATTCAGGGCATCATCACCGACGGCGACATCCGCCGCATGCTCGAAAAGCATACGGATCTGGGCAGTATCACGGCGGCTGACATTATGGGACGGTCCCCGAAAATTATTGACAAGAAAGAACTCGCAGCAAATGCCCTTCACATTATGCGGGAAAACAATATTACGCAACTCCTGGTCTCAGACCATGGTCAGTATGACGGTGTCATCCATATTCAGGATCTGCTCAAGGAAGGCATAATCTAAGTGTAATAAAGTTGTTAGGTATAGTATAAATTGATTAGAAACATTACATTTGGCATATCTGTTGTACTATTTTTAATTATAAAGTAAAATCTTAGAAACATGAAAAAGTATATCGCAATATTAGCAGTCATCATTTCCTTTATCGGTTTCACCTCGATGCAGGCAGGCCAAGGGGAATTCAAGTTTGAGAAAGAAACACATGATTTCGGCAAAATCCCCGCTGGGACTCCTGTATCCTATAATTTTAAATTTACGAATACGGGCAGTGAGCCCATTATCATTTCGAATGTAGTGCCCACATGTGGCTGTTCAGTTGCCGAATTTACCAAAACCCCGATCAAACCGGGAGATACGGGTATCATCAAAGTAACATATAATGCTGCGGCCAAGGCACCCTTCACAAAGAGTTTTACCGTGCAGTCCAATACCAAAACGCCAGTAAAAACATTATACATTAAAGGTATTGTTGAATAAGACAATCCCTATGGGAAAAACGAAAAAAGCCACATCGTGATGTGGCTTTTTTCGTTTAATTTTGGTTAGCTTTGCACCAACTAATTAAAAAAAAACTATAATGCCAGTAATATCAGAAAAAGGGCTTAATATGCCTGCATCACCGATCAGAAAGCTGACACCTTATGCTGATCAAGCAAAAAGAGACGGCAAGAAGATCTATCATCTCAATATCGGACAACCGGATATTCAAACACCTGAAATTATGCTAAATGCTTTGAAGAATATTGATTTCAAAGTATGGGCGTATACAGCTTCTGAAGGAACAGCGTCCTATCGAAAAAAATTAGCAGAATATTACAACAAGCTTCATTACAATATCGAACCAACAGATATCCTGGTGACCAACGGTGGCTCAGAAGCGATAACCATCACTATGCAGGCTTGCCTCAACGAAGGCGAGGAAGTCATTATTCCTGAGCCTTTTTACGCAAATTATAACGGCTTTGCCTGCTCCTCCGACATTGTCATCAAACCGATCATGTCTTACATTGAAAATGGTTTTGCGTTGCCTTCTATCGCTGAATTCGAAAAGGTCATTACAGAAAAAACCAAAGCAATATGCATCTGTAACCCCAACAATCCGACAGGCTACCTATACTCGAGAGAAGAACTCGAGGCTCTACGGGAACTTTGTTTGAAATATGATCTTTATTTATTCTCAGATGAGGCTTACCGTGAGTTCTGTTACGATGGACGGGAATTTATTTCACCAATGCATCTCGAAGGCCTTGAAAACAATGTTGTCATATTTGACACGGTATCAAAGCGCTATTCAGCATGTGGTGCGCGGATTGGATGTTTGATCACGAAAAATAAGGAACTCTATCAAACGGCGCTGAAATTTGCGCAGGCTCGTTTAAGTCCCTCGCTGGAAGGTCAGATCGCCGGAGAGGCAGCTGTAGACACGCCTGACAGCTATTTTGAAGCGGTCTCCAGTGAATACACTGCCAGGCGAAATACACTCGTAAATGGACTGAATGCCATAGATGGCGTATATTCCCCGAATCCGGGTGGCGCATTTTATGTTGTCGCAAAGCTTCCTATCGACGATGCGGACAAATTCTGCCAATGGATGCTGGAGGAGTTTTCATATGACAATGAAACCGTCATGATGGCTCCAGCTACCGGTTTTTACAGTACTGCTGGTGCAGGACGCAATGAGGTACGTCTAGCCTATGTGCTTAATCAAGATGATCTGAAAAAGGCGCTGGTCTGTCTTGAAAAAGGGTTGAAAGCCTATCCGGGAAGGACAAATTAGTGTCTTCCCCACCAGAGGTCGTTTTCCGTTTGCAGTGACAAGTCAGTGCACTATCAGCAACAAGATTTCAAAAAAACAAAACAAATTTTGAAAGCACCTTGTTCTTAACTATAGTGTAACTAAAGATATTGCATATGGATAAATTGAAGAAATTCCAATTGATGGAAAAAATAGCTAGAGAATTGGAAGATGTCAGAAACAGCCAGCAAGCTGTATTGGAAAAAATAGGCAAGATCGAAGTGGATAACATCGAGCTGGGTGATAAGAATATCGAAAAGACAATTCCTGACATCTATCAGCGTACAGCTGATAATTCGGACGCTATCAAAGCGCTTCTGGAGTCTTTTCAGGAACAGACGGCCGAATTCGGTGAGAAAAATAACGTTGGTAAATTGCTCGAACAGCAACAGATCAACAGCATAAAGTAGCGTCAATCTACTAAAAAAAACGAAGAAGGCCGGTTCAACACCGGCCTTCCTTTATTTTTTTAAAGAGCTCAGTCCTGCGCTGCACGCAGGGCTTTTACCTTCACATATTCCTGTTCGACAAATTGTAGTTGCTGCTCGGGAGTCATATTCGAGTTGTCCAAAACAATCGCATCTTCTGCCTGACGCAAAGGGCTTTCCGCCCGTGTGCTGTCAATATGGTCGCGGTTGGCCAGGTTCTCCACCACTTCATCCAAAGTGACGTCCTCGCCTTTTTCTGTTAACTCCAGGTATCGTCTCGCAGCCCTGACTTTTGGATCGGCTGTCATAAAAATCTTCAGATCGGCATCCGGAAAGACGGTTGTGCCGATGTCGCGGCCATCCATGATGATATTTCTCCGGCTGCCAAGTTTTTGTTGCTGAGCCACCATGGCCTTGCGTACAGCTTTGAGAGCACTTACCTCACTCACTTTATCCGAAATATACATCTGCCTAATCTCTTCAGAGACATCTTCGTCATTGAGATGAATCTCGGTCCGGACAGCATTGGGTACAAAGTCGATATGTATATTCTGGAGTGCGCTTTCGACAGCCTCTTGATTATTCAGCTCAATGTTGTGTCTTAGAAAATACAGTGTAACTGCCCGATACATCGCTCCGCTGTCAATAAAAGCAAATTTCAGTTTTTTGGCCAGGGCCTTCGCCAGCGTACTCTTTCCACAGGAGGAAAAACCATCTATGGCAATGATGAAGTTATGACGTGTGCCCATTATTCGTTTCCTCCTATAATGACACCCGGTTTGTTCACCAAAGGCACTTTCGTCAGATTACCTTCAACAATACTCTCCGGCAAAAAGATGTATTTCTTATCGTAAATGATGTTATCGATATAAAAACTCACCCAATATTCATTTGTCAGACCAAATACCTGCTCATCAATCGCTTCCACCCGGTCAAAAGATTTAGCCTCAATATTGCCGATAAAATGTCTCAGCGTGGTGGTGGTGACTTGCCGCCCATCCTTATCGCCATAACCTTTGGAACTTATTAGCACATTCTGTATAGCGACATTCTTGTCGTTGATGACGTATACGGTCCAGTTCTTCGTCTCTGCTGTCTCTCCTTCCAGGACGACAGCGATCAGGATATCCTTAACAATATTCTCCGGCAGATCTGCTTTCATGCTTTATTTAGACTTTGTTGTTTTTTTAACTGGAGTTTTTTTGGTCGCCGCTTTTTTCGCAACCGTTTTTTTCTCCGCGGCTTTTGTCTTAGTTGCCTTACCCTTAGGCGCATCCTGCTCAGCCCACTTTAGCACATCTTCGTATGTGATCTTTTCTACTTCGGTACCCTTAGGGATTTTCAGATTCTGCTTACCAAAACGGATAAATGGTCCCCAACGCCCTTGCTCAATCTGCGCTTCGGGGTTTTCATCAAACACACGGATGACTTTCTCGATGTCTTTCTGGCGCTTGTCTTTGATGATCTGTATGGCTTCTTCTTCCGTGACGTCCAAAGGCTCTACCCCTTTCGGCAAGGAGTAGAAAGCAGAATTATGGCGGATATAGGGTCCAAACCGTCCAACTGCCACCGTCATCTCCTTATCCTCGAACATACCTACTTTCTTGGGAAGCTTAAACAGTTCCATAGCGTCTTCAAAGGTAATCGTCTCAATCATCTGCCCCTTCCGTAAGGAAGCAAAGCGCGGCTTTTCTTCGTCATCTGCCGAACCGATCTGCACCAATGGTCCAAATTTACCAATACGAACCGAGACCGGTTTCCCGGAAACTGGATCAATCCCAAGCTCACGTTCATTATTTGCGCGGTCGGCATTTTCCAATGTATCTTCGACCTCAGAATGGAACGGACCATAAAAATCGTGCAGCATCTTTGTCCATTCGGTCAGGCCATGTGCAATGTCGTCAAACTCCTTCTCTACGTTGGCGGTAAAGTGGAAATCAACAATTCCGTTAAAGTGTTCTACCAGAAAATCGTTTACAACAACACCTATGTCCGTTGGAAACATTTTGCCTTTTTCGGCACCCGTTATTTCGGTCCGGGTTACGGCTTTTACTTCGGCATTTTCTAAAGTGAGAACGCGGTACTCGCGTTGCTTCCCTTCGCGCTCTTCCTTAACCACATACCCTCTGTTTTGAATCGTCGAAATCGTAGGCGCGTAGGTAGAAGGCCGTCCAATCCCCAGTTCCTCTAGTTTTTTCACCAACGAGGCTTCTGTATAACGTGCTGGCGGTCTTGTAAATCGCTCCGTGGCCGACATACTTTTTAATGTCAGCTGCTGGCCTACAACCAGCGGTGGCAGGATAGCATTATCGCTATCTTCGTCCACAGCATTCTCCTGATCATCGTCCACAGATTCCATATAGACTTTTAGGAAACCGTCGAATTTCATTACCTCACCAGCAGCATTTAAATCCTCCGCGCGCGTTGAAATCGAAATTTTAGCCAATGTGCGTTCAAATTCGGCTTCACTCATCTGCGAAGCAATAGCCCGCTTCCAGATCAGTTCATAAAGACGCTTTTCAGACGAATCACCTTCAATAGTGTGGGCAGAAAAATAAGTCGGGCGAATGGCCTCGTGTGCCTCCTGGGCTCCCGATGTCTTTGTTTTATATCGTCTTACTTTATGATATTGATTACCATAAGCAGATTTAATTTCTTTCTCAGCAGCTTCAATAGCTGTATCACTCAAATTGACCGAGTCGGTACGCATATAGGTAATACGTCCCGATTCATATAAGCGCTGTGCTACCTGCATGGTGCGGGCAACTGAAAAGCCTAGTTTTCTGCTGGCTTCCTGCTGCAATGTCGAGGTCGTAAATGGCGCCGCAGGCGAACGTTTCGACGGCTTGGTCTCCAGATTTTTAACAGAGAATAAAGCAGCCTTACAATCTTCCAGAAATTGCGTCGCTTCGGCTTCCGTGGCAAAGCGTTGCGGCAACTCCGCCTTGAAACTGTCCTTAATTTTTCCGGTATGAAAAAACGCAACAATCTTAAAAGCCGCTTCCGGCTCAAATTTATTGATTTCACGCTCGCGGTCAACAATCAACCTCACCGCAACTGACTGCACACGGCCGGCAGACAAGGAAGGTTTTACTTTTTTCCATAAAACAGGCGACAGCTCAAATCCCACCAGACGGTCCAATACCCGACGCGCCTGTTGCGCATTGACAAGATTATAATCTATTTTACGTGGATTCTCAATCGCCCTGAGGATAGCAGGCTTTGTAATCTCATGAAAAACAATACGCTTGGTGCTCTCCTCCTTCAGACCCAAGGTCTCAAATAAATGCCATGAAATAGCCTCTCCCTCCCGGTCTTCATCGGATGCAAGCCAAACGGTCTCCGCTGCCTTCGCCAATTTCTTCAATTCGCTTACCACAGCTTTTTTGTCTGACGGAACTTCATACTTCTGCTCGAAGTTCTTTGCTGTATTAATCGCATCATCGGTTTTCACCAGGTCACGTATGTGACCGTAACTTGATTTCACCAAAAAATCCTTGCCTAAATATCCTTCTATCGTTTTTGCTTTCGCCGGAGACTCAACTATCAATAAATTTTTCGCCATTTAATTTGAGATTTGTGCAAATAAAGGGAATTCTAAAAGGAATGACAATAATTTCTTTCAAAAAAGACAAAAAAAATAGATTTTGTCCGACCTCAACTGACTCTGGCAGCTCACCCCGGCAACATATGCGTTACCTTCCATAGCCTTTATACTGGATCTGGGCAGCCAACGATGAATACGTTGCCAATGAAATTAGGGATACAGCCGAGACTATGAAATGTGTAAAATCACATTTCTGGAGTCTTATTGTAAATTAGGATACGTATATTCGCTTTTTTGCTGGGGACGAATGAGAATCCCCTGTATGATTTAAATGTATACGGATGAAAAGAAGTCTTTTGAAAGCAGCCTTCTGGGCCTTATTATTACCAATTGCATCTTGCTCAGTTATGAAAAATTCAGCATCAACGACCGGTGGTTTCCCGAAATTAAGCTTACAAGCCCACCGCGGAGGGCGCGGCCTATATCCCGAAGAATCCGTTGCCGCAATGAAAAATGCAATCGATCTCCCTAAGGTAACGACATTGGAAATGGATTGCCACATTACCAAAGACCGAAAGGTAGTAGTTTTTCATGACGATTATCTTAACCCCAAATTTGTACTGAAGCCTGATGGCAGTGAAATTCCGGAAAAAGATAAGTCACTGAAAATATACAACTTGCTATACAAAGATCTCATAAAATATGATATCGGATCGAAGTTTTATCAGGAATTTCCCGAACAGAAAAAACAGGTTACGCGGATTGCCAAACTCGCCGATCTGATCGACAGTACGGAAGCCTACGCTGCGTTAAAAAGAAAAGATCCCATGTTTTATAATATTGAAGTCAAAAGCAAGGAAGGTAAAGATGGCATCTACCACCCACGCGTAGAAGAGTTTGTGGACCTGATAATACAAGTGATCACCGAGAAGAAAATTGCTCCACGGACTGTGATACAGTCATTCGATATCCGTGCCGTTCAATATTTACATAAAGCTTACCCTCAGATTAAAGTATCGTTTCTGATCGATGCAAATTATACAAAGAGTCCTCAGGAGACTATCGAAGCACTGGGTTTTACGCCATTCATTATTAGCCCGCATCAGAAGCTGGTCACGGCCGAATTTGTCAAACAGTATCATAAAGCGAATATCAGGGTAATCCCGTGGACGGTCAACAGCAAGGCTGAAATCGACAAATTAAAAGCCCTAAAAGTTGACGGAATCATCAGCGATTATCCCAATCTATTTTAGGCGCTCCCCACCACAGGACTGATCCTATCATCCCGCAGTATAAGCGTTTAGACCACTAATTTATGCTGCGGGACTTCTTTAGTGCATTTTCCATATATTCCCGTCCCTTCTGCACCAAAAATGCCGCACGGTGGTAATCCCAAAGATTGCAGATATTATAGGGTATATTGACTACGACATCGGGACGGTACAAATCAATTATCATGCGGCTCATCTTTCTTCGCATCACATAATAGGATGCCTGCAGGATATCTAGTGAGTTCGAGTTTTTCGTGTCCAGCTTTTTGATCAGCGAATATTGTTTATCGGGTTTAGACTCCAGATTGACCGCAATTATTAAATTGTCTTTTTTACTGACGTGGTTGATGGGCAGCGGATTAAGTACGCCACCGTCCACATAAACATGTGTTTCATCTTCGACCGCGGTGAAAACAGCTGGTATCGCAATGGAAGCACGGATCGCATCATACATGCTGCCAAAATCCAGGACAACATCCTTTTCGTAGTTTAGGTCAGTAGCGATAGCTTTAAACAGTATGGGAAAGGTTTCGATATTCGCATCAGGGATTACTGACTTCAGCGCATTAAACACCTTGATGCCTTTCATCATTCCGAGACCGCGCCAGCTGAAATCCATCATATTGAAAACAGATTTCTTGGTGAGGTTGAGCATCCATTCTTCCAGGACATCCATTTTCCCCTGTGCATAAATACCACCGACCAAAGCGCCTATAGAGCAACCCACGACCTCATCGATCTCAAATCCCTGTTCTTCAAGCTTCCGGATGACACCGATATGAACCAACCCTCTTGCACCACCGCCACCCAGGACGAGTGTGACCTTACGGTTTAAAAAATCTGTATCTGGCATATACTTAACTCTGCATGATAAATGATGTTGACATCGACAGTACAATGTATTCCGATAATCATCGTTATTATATGTATTTTTGATTACAATATACGGAGTAAAATAAGAAATATCGTTAGTTTGTACTCAAAAGAATAAAGACAAGAAAAAGGGATAAATCGTGAAGTATTATCTTGGTATAAATAAGCTCCATCTGCTGCCCTAACTTTAAAGAAACAAAAGGCAGA